>PPYF01525517.1_pt1 | contig 20828 bp, 15 predicted proteins | sample 1559871 | NCBI WGS metagenome assembly PPYF01 (sample SAMN08240021, study PRJNA423297) | Human gut metagenome, whole genome shotgun sequencing project.
ACAGCTTTTAGTAACTTTGTAGCAATTTCAGACTTCTATGGAGATAGTTCTGAAAGGACATAGTTAACGAAGAGCGTTTGATATATTATCCTTAATCTGAAATCTGGACAATTTCATAAGTCAAGGATAATAAGCAAGAACGCTCACGTCAATGTTATATACTCATCCGAAAGATGAACTATATACTATATTGGCGTGGGCTATTGTTTATTACTTGACTTAGGGCAGTCCAGAGCCTCAGATTAGGTAATATTCAATAGTTCCCACGCTTCTTGCATGTAGTAGCCAACTATAGGGAACAAGTTGGCATAAATACAGGTATATAAGAAACAGACAGTCTATTTTACTACTCAACAGTTCTTTATCAAAGAAGTGTGCAACTCTATGTTGTGTTCCTCACACTTATATCTCAATTATTAACGCTCTCTATTAGGAACGTAGAAGCACAAACAGATTATTACAATGAAGATATTCAGATTAATTGGTATGCTTCTCATAGGAAGTAGTACTCTATTCTCTTGTAGTAATAATGAGGATGAACTACCACCTAAAGAACAGGAGCAAACTAACCAAGAAACTTACACTATCTCATTCAATTTGGGCGGAGAATTTATCTCCACTTCTGAAACTCCTTTAAGCAGAACAGAAGTTACACCAAAGAAGATATATGGGATTAATGTGTACTATAAGAAGGATGCAACAGATACGTGGTATGATAAATATGCCTATGGATTGTTTGACAATATTCAAGATATGACTATATCTCTGATTAGTGAATATAAGTATAAGTTTGAATGTACCATGATACAGAATGACAATGATATGATTTATCATGATAAGAATGGATATTATGGAAGACCTTTTGTGTCTGGAAGCAGTTATAATGGAAATTATAACGGAAGTACAGCTCAACTGACTAATAAATTTAATGTCTCAACAACGGATTACCAATGTTTAGATTACATTGAATATGGTACTACGGACGTATGTACGGAATCAAATTTTGTTAGAAGCAATTATCCTAAAACTGATAGATTCTATGGCGAGCTAACCGATTATATTCCTACAAAAGACGGAGTTGCCAATATAGATTTAAAGCGTACAGCCTTTGGGCTTAAATTTATAGTAACTCCACCTGTAGACGGTAAACTGTATATTAACAGCATTACAATAAACAATGAATCTAACTCCATAAATTCCAATGTTGAGGTATCAGCAGGTGAGAATGTATTAGAAACATCATTTATGTGTACTTTCTATGAGGTTTATAAATGTTGGCAAGCAGAGGACTATACTAAAGACCTCACCATACAGTTAAAATGGGAACGGGCTAATGGAGCAACTCAAACATTTAGTAAGACAATTACTGTAAAACGCAATGTAATGACTACTGTCAATGTAAATGTGAATGGCAGTACTACAGATTCTTCTTTAGGAGTTAAAGAGGATGATACTCCAATGGGAAATGAGAATGTTGATATGAATTTCAATGGTGGTGATTTAAATGATAATGAGGTGAACCCTAATGTATAATTTATTAATTAACTAAAACAATTTAAAGATGAAGACATTAAGATTTATTGGAACGACCTTGTTAATGGTTGTGTTGTGTTTGAACTTTACCGCTTGTGGTGATGATGACGATGATGATACTCCTACTTCCGAGAAACTTGTAGGTCAGTGGATATTGGTTTATGAAGAAGGATATGAGAAGAATCCTGCATATCCCGAATATGATGAAGAATGGTCGAGAGTCCCCGAAGGAGAATGTTATGATTATGGACATTTGACATTTAGAGCAGACGGAACATTCACTGAATATGAATTAGATAACTCTATCATTGGTAATGGTAAATGGACGTTAAGTAATGGTCTTTTATCTTTACGGTATGGTTCAGATACAGATGTGTATGATTTGAAAGTTACAGAATTGACTTCTACAAAGTTGGTACTTGAATGTTATGAAGAGAAGACAGATGGTGACAAGGAATACTCTAAAATGACTTATCAAAAGAAGTAAATACATTTTATGAAGACATTAAGATTTATTGGTATGGCTTTAGTAGCCATTATTATGAGTGTGAACTTTGTAGCTTGTAGTGATGACGATGATGACAACCCCATTGTTGGTACATGGCGAAGTGAAGTGGATAACTATGGTTATAGTGATTCATATACATTCAATGCAGACGGAAGTGGTATATGGCAAGAGTTTAAAGATAACAAACAAACTGATTCTGAATCATTTAAATATTCTGTAGACGGTGATAAGATTACATTTACATGGACAGATGAGGTATATACATCTACCTTCTCTATTTCTGGCAATCGTTTAACGATTAAAGATAATGAAGATTCTGAAACTTATACCAAGCAGTAAATAATAAAATCCAACGATATATGAGGACTTTACGATTAATAGGTTCAGTAATCATGGTTATAATGATGAGTCTGAATTTTATTGCTTGTAGTGATGACGATGAAAACGATAACAGACCTCTTGCGGAGAAGCTTATAGGGCACTGGGTACTTACTTATGAGGAAGGGTTTGAGAAGGACTTTGAACACCCTGAATATGATGAAGCATGGAGCCATGCGCCTAAAGATGAATGTGAATATTTCGGTAACTTCACCTTTAGGGAAGACGGTACTTATAGTGAATATGATTTGGACGGTACAAGTAACCCGCAGAGTATTGAGAAATGGGAAGTGAATGGTGATGTTATAACTCTTATTGAAGATGAATATGAACAGTATGATTTAAAGGTTCTTGAAATCAGTTCCAATAAGCTAGTACTTGAATTTCATGATAAAGATGAAGCATCTGAACACTATGCTAAAATGACCTATAAGAGAGGTTGACCTCTTAGTCCAACAAATAAAGGCAGCATTTGAAGTAACATTCACTTGCTGCCTTATTAATTACCTCCTTCTCTTCTTAACTAATTTATGCTTATCCTTCTTAGCTGAATTTGAGAATAGCTGTTCTAACATTTCCCTTGTAATAGGTAAATATGTGACTTCTGTGAGTTTGGTTTCTTTAATCTCTTGTGGTAAATAATGAATTGTGTTAGTCTTCTTTGGCGTTACTTGCATATTTGTGTAGCAATAAATAGGTTGGTAATTGAATCATCTACAGTAAAGGTACTAAGAAGCAGGGGAAGAACATAATACATGGAGCGAAGTTTTAAATATTGCAGGGCAGGTACACATATAAATAAAATTCTGCATTTGGGTATAATAAGAAACAGTGATTTAATTCTTGATATGAGGAATTATTATTAACTTTGCAGGGTAAGTTCAATGTTGACTAATTGTTGACTGATAACCTACAATGAGATTATTAATAGGTTGACATACTGTTATTTAATAGAATAAAAATTAGAGCCTCATAATCTGGAGGTCCTTGGTTCAAGCCCAAGATGGCCCACGAAAAACTCCTGTAAGTGAAATACTTACAGGAGTTTTTCTTTTATACGGTCAGAATAATGAGATTTACAAAATTAGGAACAGTATTCCATATTGAAATAAGAATATCAATACTAAATGATTCCAAAGTGCTTCAAAGCCTTACACAAACCGTCATTCTCAACGGTATCAGTAACAAAATCGGCTGATGCCTTGACAGTCTCCGATGCATTTCCCATAGCTACCCCGATTCCGGCAGCTTTCAGCATAGGAATATCATTACCGCCATCACCGCAAGCCATTATTTCCGCCATCTCAATTCCATAATAATCGGCAAAAGCTGAAAGTCCGGTTGCCTTACTGATTCCTACAAGGTTCACATCAGCAAATAAGGGATGCCAGCGTGATAAGGAAAGGTTAGGCAGAAGCGGCATTACTTGCTGCTCCATTTCATCATCGATATAAAAACAAAGCTGGCAACACTCTTTGCTGTCAAATAGTTCTTCAATGTCTACAACGGCGGGGATGGGATGTTCCACGATTTTGGCAATCCGTTCGACAGTCGGAGTCAGCCGATTGACAAACACGCCTTCATCCAGTTCAATAGCAACTGCGAAATCAAAAGCTTTTGCTATTTCCATGGCTTTCTTAAAATCATCCTTTGGAATAAGGTGTCTCCTTATCACAGTGCCATCCAGTAAGACACAGTCAGCTCCATTCAATGCAATAATTCCATCATACGGAACAGCAGCTATTTCATGAAGGTCGCCTGCCGCTCTACCGGTAGCAATGACTATTCGAATCCCACGGTCATGAATCTTCTTAAGAGCTTCAACAGAAGATTGCAATATTTTATGAGTTTCAAAACTCACTAATGTTCCATCTACATCGAGCATGATTGCTTTTATCATAACATCTATATTTTTTATTTACAGTCTATTACCCAGCGACAAAGTTACTGAAAAAAATCCCCATAGCAGGTATACCTCCAATACATAAAACAAAAAAGGCAAAAGGAAACGAGATCCTTTTGCCCTATACCTATTGATACCTACTGAAAAATGATAGTTAACGTTTAGCGGAAGTCCTTCAACTCTTCCTGTAATTTCTGACGGGTAAAGAATATGCGGCTTTTTACAGTACCTAACGGAAGATTCAACTTCTCTGCAATCTCACGGTACTTGAATCCTGAAACGTGCATAGCAAACGGAACTCTGTATTCTTTAGGCAGAGCATTGACTACGCGGTGCATTTCCTTTAAATCGTAAGCTCTTTCTGTACTTTCAAAACCTGACTCTTGTGGCAGATTCAGATGATAGAGGTTTTCAGTCTGATCGACAAATGTCTGATCGCGCACTACTTTACGGTAATTATTAATAAAGATATTCCGCATTATAGTATACATCCATCCTTTAAAATTTGTGTCGGGGGTATATTTGTCTTCGTTATCCAATGCTTTTAATGAGGTTTCCTGTAACAAATCGTTTGCTTCTTCACGATCGGTTGTCAGTTTGTATGCGAAGCGGAGTAATTCATCCTGTACTCCTATCAGATCTTTCCTGAAGCTTAAACTTTTCATATACGCTATTTTTAAATTGTGAGTATTCGTTGTTATAATTTTGATGTTGCAAGTTTACGGGTTTTCAACAAATGTGGCAGGTGAAGAACAGACATTGTTTAGGGGAAAATCTATCGGTTGATAGAATTTAGGTCATTTTTGATAGTATTCAGGTGGTTTTAATGGCCGGTATAGCAAAAATCCCATTTTGAAGTCACACCTGACTCAAAATGGGATAACACAAACAAAACAAACAATATTAGCGATTTTCACAAACAGCTGTCTTTTTATATTAAAAAATTCATAAGACTTAATTTAGAATATGTCGCTTAAACATTCTATTTATGGGAACAAAAGTATTACTTTCTGGTAAAAAGGAACGCATGATTTAAGAATAGTTATAAAGAATAATTGTTTTATGTATAAAAAATTGTGCCCAACTATAAAGAATTGTATTTCATAACTTAGTACAAAAGAGGCATAAATTAGTCTTTCGGTGATATTCTATAATATCACACATTCCAAAGTGATGTAAATTCTCCAACTTCTTTTTTCACATAAGAATTAATTTCTATATTTGGGCAATGTACAACCAAATACCAATTTATTATCTATGACTGATACTATTTCTTATCAATATGCAGCTCCTTCCACATTGCAACGGTCGGCCGATCAGGACGAACTGTTTCTTGCCAAATATAGCGAAATAGAAAAGAGAGAAGCTCCCTGTTTCTTTTGGGGAAAGCTGACGCAACCTTATATGACGGCACGTTGCCTCATTGCGTTATCCAACGTTGTGCAGTCCAGTTTCAACCTGACACCGGCACAACTTACAATGCTGAAAGATCCGATTGTAACGGCTGGAAATAACCGTTTACGCTTTGAAGGATTTTCTAATTGTGCAGCTGTATACGCCAGGGTCGATGTACTTCCTGACGGACACGACGGAGAATTCTTGGAAAACGGGACAACGAATGTAGATTTTAATCCCGGAATGATTTCCGCTTTAGGAGGAATAGGCAGACAAGAAAATGTAGTAATGTCGGTCGGCCCCAAAGAAGTGGGACTCTATAATAAAGGTGAGAAGGTGATAGAGCGAAAAGTGCCTCTTCCCGTAAAATGGATAAAGGGACTGACTACGGTACAGATTTATCAATCCGTTGCCGAAAAGGTCTATTCCTTCAATCGCATACAAACCTTACAACTCTTCCAGACACTACCGAAAAGTAGTGTGAAATGTGACTATTATTTAGTAATGCGCGGTCAAAAACCGGCCTTTTCACCGGTGAAAAGTATGAATGCCATCTGCATCGGAGGACTCCACCGTTTGCGCTTACTCGAACCCTTGCTTCCGTTTGCTGATGAACTGAAAGTATTTGCACATCCTACCATGCAATCTACTATCTGGCAACTCTATTTCGGTCCGGTCCGCTTCAGCCTTTCTCTTTCCCGCGAATGTTGGAGAGGATTCTCCGGAGAAGGTGCCGCACTGGAATCTCTGCTCGAAGATGTACCTGAAAGATGGATAGAGGCGATGGATAAATACAGTTACGCCAACCAACAGTTCAACCCTACGCTTTTTGCCATAGAAGAGCATATTGACCTGGATAAGGTAGATTCTCTCTCGGCACGATTGGCAGCAATGGGTTTGCTGGGATTCGATTTGGATGAAAACAGTTTCTTCTACCGCCGCCTGCCTTTTAAAACCGAACGTATTTTGAGCCTCAACCCGCGAATGATAGCTGCAGAAAAGTTGCTGGAAGAAGACAAAGTAGAAATCATTGCGAATGATGGCAACCGGACGGAAGCCCGTGTTGCAGGAAGCGGAGGAGTGAGGCATACCGTCATTCTGGACAGGGAGAACGAAAAAAAACGTTGCACTTGCACTTGGTTCAGCAGTAATCAGGGAGAACGGGGAGCTTGCAAACATATTTTGGCAGTAAAGAAACTAGCGCAATGGAAGAACTAAAAAAAGAACTGGAGAAGTTATCCAAAGCCTATGTGGATACTCCGGAGAATGAAGAGAAAATATTAATCCCTTTTATCAAGAGATTATTGGAGTTGCCAATGAAGGACAGGCGGAAGTTGCTGCCGCTTATCCGGGAATTGCAATGGATAAAAGGCAGGTTCGCTGGTTTCAGCAGTGAGACAACCTGTAGTGCGGCACGGGCACATTTTCTATCGGCAGTACAGTTTGTATGTGCCAACAGACGGGAGATGGATATGGCATATCATGTGAAGTTTGATATGCTTTGCAAACTACTCCCGCTTTACAACCCTACCTGGCTGACAGACTTTATCAACGATGACAAAACATGGTTCAATTTCGATCTCAATTACGAAGAACTGATGCAGCTCATGGATATGGGTTACCTCAAAGAAATCGCTCCAAGCCGTATTGCACATGTACTCCCCTGGATTACCCGCATCAGAAATAAGAATCCCAAAGGAGACGATACTTTCAACAGTGAACTACTACTCAAACGGGATATTACACTGAAAGAACACATCTGGACGCTTTTCGAACACGAATCAATCATCGGTTATCAGGATGATTGTGCCAAAAATGCTTATAAAAAAGGCATCACAACACGGGATGAAAGTATCAGCGCGGCCCTCTATCGCTTTTCACTGGACGGCCATCTGGATAGAGAACAGCTACTAAGAGCCACCCTCGCCACTTTTCACCGGAGCTTCAAAAAAGACATGGCAGGATGGTTTGCCAGATTCTTTGAAACGCTGCAACCGACCGCCGGAGAATTGTTATCCTTACAGGAAGAGATCATGCAAACATTCACTTCTTCCTACACCAAGCCGGTAAATATAATGTTGCAACAGTTGAAGAGCATTGCAGACGAAGAAGGATTCCGTTATCAGGAATTCATCGAACGGGCAACCACCCTTTTCTTCTCCAGTCCCAAAAACTCGCTATTAACCATTTACTCCATCTTTGAAAAGATCGTTGCGCAACATCCCAAGATGAAAGAGCCTTGTTGTATCACTCTCTGCCAACTATTCTTGAAGAAGGACGAAAGCCTGCAAAAGAAAGCTGCCAACTTTATTTCAAAGTATGGGGATGCCTCTTCGTCCAATCTCCAAGAAACACTACAGTCTTATCAACCGGAGATGTTTCAAAGCGTGCAAGCGATACTCGCATCTTTCAAGCCACAGTCTATAGATTCACAGTCTACAGAACCACACCTTGCAAAAGAAGCAAATGCAACAGATACAGGTGTGACAGAAGACATTCTTCATACAGAAGGAAAGAATACAGAAAGAAATAGTACAGATGAAAATAGTACCGATAACTCCCTCCTCTCCGAAGAGCCATCTCTGGAAGCCATCCGCATTTGCCGGGAAGACAACCGTATTCCATTCCCTGCCGACAAAGAAGATTTCCTGTTTCAGCTTAGCCGTTTGTTCGACATGGAGGAGAACTGGGAGATAGAAACAACGATTGCCGCTATCATTGCTTTCCATCCCCAACTGGATAAAGAAGACCTCAACCGGATGGAACCTATTTTCCAACGGGCAGCCAATATTGTTGCCAATAGTTGGGAACCATACGAAGATCTCCTTGCCACTTTCCTATTGGAATACCAACGCTTATGGGCACAGACAGACAACTCCAATACAGGAGTTTTGAGAAATATGTTCACCCGGCTGGAAGAGAAACTGAAAGGAATAGATAAAAACAGAGGAGCTTACGACGAACGTTCCTTCAAACGACTTGCTGACTGGAAACCCGGTTACAGCAACGCAACCTGTTTCACACCTATCCAACAGTTATGGCTGAGTGTGATCCACCAAATAAAAGGAGGAAATTCATTGCCTCTGCTTTCTACTCCCACCCATACCCCGGCATACCTACAAGCCACCGAACTGATACGCCGGCTTGCCGTATATCAGGAAGCAGGAAAGAAACCTTGTTCGTGGGATTTCCAACTGGCTATTGCCCGTTGTGCTCTGGAAGACAAAGAAGAAGCCATCGTCACCGCCCGGCAACTGTTGCAAGATGAGTACCTGCATCTCTGCCTGTTCCTATTGGACGAAAACACGCAACCCGAACCGCCCTACAACCATCCGACCGCTTGGGTAGCCGCCGGACTGGTAAAAGCACCGGAAACGGAATTTGCAGCATTCAAGTCTTTCTCCTGTAACACATTGCCACACAATCATCTGACAGGAAACTACGAGTGGAAAGAAGTGAAACCCAAAGAAAACTCATACGAAACGGACAGACGCCTGCTTCAACTTGATTTTCACAAATGGCACAAATATATCGAACGCAACAGCCATCAGCTATGGCAGGAACATCTGATTATTAACAGCAAATACAACATGGATGACTCCCGCTACATGGAGCCTCTATTGTGTTGCTACCCTAACCGCCCGGAACCGTTGATAGCCCAGATTATCTCCAATTACATGGCTTTCGGCACTCCACAGGAAGACAGCAAACGTACCCTTGCCTGTGCCTTGCGCATGTTGTTGTCTTTCCATTGCCCGCTCAAAGAAATGAGTCTACTCCTATTAAGCGGCTCGCTGCTTTTTGTAGACAAAACAGTCCGTTCCTATGCAGCGGAGTTATGGGTAGAAGGACTCTCCACAGGAAGAATAAACAACCACCGGGTAGGAGAAATCCTGGCCCGGCTTATCAACATGGAACTTGCTCCGTTAAAACGCTTCACCACACAAGTATACGAAAGCATGTACAAACGAAGCGCTTTCCACAACCGCCAACTGGAAGAACTGCTCACTGTATTTATCAGCGGATTGCCCGACAAACCCGTCACCGGACTCAAACAACTGCTCGAACTCTATCTGGAACTATTGACCATCAACCGCAGCAAAGTTACAAACGAACAACTCTTGCAACGCCTGCAAGAATGGGCAACGAACAGCAATCTGAAGAAAGTGACCACTTCACTCAACAAACTATAATTAATTCATGATTATGACCCTAGAAGAACGCCTCAACGAAATAGTAGAAAAGCAACAGGGTGATGCCATCATCCCCTTTCTGCAAAGACTCACACAGGAAGAACGAAAGAGCCTGGTACCCTGCCTGAACAAACTGGAAGAATACTACAGTAAATTCGTGCAACTTAACGAGAACACATACGGTACACGGGGGACTTCCGCACAGCATCGTATCATCAATCTTACCGCTCTCGTCATCTATTCGCTGAAAGAATTCCGTAAACACCAATGGGGAATCAACACCGAGCAACTGAATGAATTGATCCCGTGGTACGTCCCCTCCTGGCTCGACAGCTTTTTCAAAGAAGGTGAAGGCAAAGAATTCGGCGGTTTCTACGGAATGGATTACGAAGTCCTGATGGATTGGATAGAGCAGGGAATACTCACCGTGACACCTTCTCCACAAACCATTGCGGGTTATCTGGTAAGCTACATCAACACCACTGCTATACTGCAAAAACGCGAAATCACACTTAAAGAACATATTTGGTATCTCTTTGAGTACGACTGCGGACAGAACTGGATGGATAACCGGAATGGCGGACACCCCTACTATCCTTACAAATATCTTATCGAAAACGGGAAACTAGACCGTATGCGTGTATTAAGAGAATCTCTGCTCGCTGTCAACCGAAATATGAACAAGAACCTATGCGGCTGGTTTGCAGGCATGTTTACCGCACTTACCCCCAGCATAGAAGAACAACTCGCGTTACAACCGGAAATATTAGCCGTCCTGTCCGCCCCTCACAGCCGCCCGGTCAATATCATGCTCGGACTGCTGAAGGGCTTATGCAATCATCCGCAATTCCGGATCGAAGAGTTTCTAAGTCAGACTTCCGTTCTTTTCGCTTCAGATGTGAAGGCAGTCCACCAAAACACATTGGCCGTACTTAACAAGCTGGCAAAAGAAAGAAAAGAATTTCGTGACGCCATCTGTTGTGTTGCCGCACAAGGGTTGATGAGCCGGGAAGAATCTACTCAAAGCAAAATAGTCAAACTGATCCTGGCGTATGGAGAGACGGAATCTGCCACATTAAGAGAAGCACTCTCCGTATATACAGAAACGATGTTGGCAAACACTAAAAAAGAACTGAAGGCTTATCTGGAGAATAACGAGTCTGACGATACTTCTGCCCATAATAAGGCGACTCCCGCACACTTCGGACAGCCCGACAACGATTCCGCCTCTTTCGTGTATGAACCGATACTCCCCATCATCCGTGAGGACAACCGGATACAGGAAATTGCTTCCCCCGAAGACCTGATATTTCTTGCCAGCCAAGTGCTGGATGGGAACGAGATCTATCATTTCGACCTGCTCCTCGGTGCCTTAGTGCAATGGGACCATCAACAGGACACAAAACAAATCTCACAATGGACACCCATCCTTCAACGCGCTTACAAACTACTGATAAGCGGAGGAAGTTCACGAAACGGCCTATTAGACCAACTAATGGCAACTTTCCTCCTTGACTATGCAAAGCTACTGGTTAAACGCTTCCCTAAAGAAGCAAAAGAGCTAAGTGACTTGCATCAGAAAATGGTACAGAAAGACGAACTGCAGAAAGGTAAATGGAACTATCGTAATCTGCAGAAACTCACCATCCGTCAGAAAACGAACCAAAAAGAGAAATTCCCTGTTCACAAGCAGCTATTATGCCGGACACTAGATCTTTTGGAGAGTAAGGAGAAACCTTTACCCCTATTGTCCACTCCCACCCATATGCCTATGTTTATTGCCCCGGCAACCCTGATAAAAAGATTAAAACAATATCAGCAGGCAAACGCCGAGCCAGAAGATATGGATATGCAAACGGCACTCTCGCGAATGGCACTGGATGATTCATCACAAGAGCTCCCTATCCTCCTTCAAGACTTAAAGGGGGAATACCAACGTTTACTTTCTTTCTTGTTGGGAGCAGAAAACGCACTCCCTCAAGCACCCTTCACCCATCCTTCCTGGTGGATGACAGCAGGACTCATCAAATCACCGGAGACAATCTACTCCGAATTCAAAGATTTCTCTTACAGTAAAGGTCCACGCGAATTCCTGACCGGAAACTTTGTATGGAGAACCTATCTGCAAACTCACTCATATACCGATTACAACAAAAAAGTAGTAGAATGGAACTCTGCAACTCTTACTTTCGATATTCCAGAAAGCAAGAACTCTCATGTAGCCAATAAAAACGAATACAATGAGAAAATCAGTTACCATTCATACGATTCGCATCCGTTAGTGGTCGAAATGTATCCGCTGATAGAGCGCTTCGACGATATACAAAATGACTTGCCACGTTTAGCATGGTTAACTCCCAATATGCCGGAACCATTATTAGTATGGTGTATCCGCAGTGCCATTTACGATCCGATGTTAAATGAGGTTAGGGAAATAGGCATCACCAAAGCCACCATCGAAGCACTTCATCAGTTAAGACACACCTGGCATGAGGCGTCTTACATACTGGAAGCCAGTTTTATGTTAGTAGCAGATAAGACTTCCCGTTCTTATGCCGCCGAAATCTGGATAGACCGTGTCGGCAAAGGATGCATAGACAGTAAGCGCATAGGTAAAATCTTAGGTTCACACCAACATACCGGCTGGGGACCGCTGAAAAGACTCACCGACCTGATACAGCAACAAATGATGAATATCAGTCCCCTGCACAACCGAGAATTGGAGAATCTAATCGTAGCAATGCTGGCCGGACTTCCGGAGAAGCCGATCAAAGACTTAAAGAAGTTGTTGGAGATCTATGCGGAACTGTTATCAATCAACCATAGCAAAGTCGAAGATGAACAGGTTTTGCACCTGTTGGACATCTGGAAAGGGGTCGCCAATCTGAAGAAAGCAGTGGTTAGTATCCAACGTTAAGAAGATTGTTGCAACGACTTAATCTCTTACTTTGTGCCAACGTAGAGGCATAACTGTGCCAATATAATGGCACGACCTGCCCACTTAAACAATCAGGATTTAAAAGGTAGCTTATTGGAGCTAAAGCCAAAAAGAAGTATCTTTGGCACACTAAAAACAAAAGGTTGAATGATTATTCTAAAATATAGTTTAGCTATCCTCTGTTTACTGCTGACAGGATGCTCCTTCCTTTCCAGCCAAAAGGAAAAGGAGAGTCCCACCCTGACGGAACATGAATATACGCCGGACGATATGCAATCCGGCGAAGAATGTTCCACCGTCTCACCGCCACCGATAGAACGAAGCGCAATGGCTCCCTACATGGATTCACTGGGACTCGTCAACGTAACCGATCTGGATAGCAGCCTCGTTGTTAAATTAATGTATACGCAGGCTGATAATTTCACAGGCGAAGTACTTTATGACAACTTAACGGAAGCCTATCTGCATCCGGATGCAGCATACGCTCTTATAGAAGCACAAAAAGCCTTGAAACAGCTACACCCGTCTTATAGTCTTATCATTTACGATGCAGCCCGCCCCATGTCGGTACAGAAGAAGATGTGGAACGTAGTGAAAGGAACGTCCAAATATAAATATGTCTCCAACCCGAACCGTGGAGGCGGACTACACAACTACGGGCTGGCAGTAGACATCAGTATTCAGGACTCCTTAGGACAGCCCTTACCTATGGGAACCCAAGTAGACCATTTGGGCGTGGAAGCCCACATCACAGACGAAAACGAACTGGTACATAGCGGCAAAATGAGTGAAACAGAACGTCAGAACCGGATACTGCTGCGAAAAGTAATGAAAGAAGCCGGATTCCGTGCATTACCCAGTGAGTGGTGGCATTTCAATTTTTGCAGCCGGAACGTAGCTAGACAGAAATATAAGTTAATACCCTAAACCGGTACCCGGCAAGACCATAACCGGTGCCCGACGATTCATTGTAATATCCTATAACACCATAACGCCATGATACAAATCTCCTCCGAAACTCAACTTTTTATCCGCGAACATTCATCGGACGATGTACGCGCACTGGCTCTACAAGCTAAAAAGTATCCGGATATAGATATGCCGACTGCCATCACCCAGATTGCAGGAAGACAGATTGCCGCCGAAAAGATTCCCTCATGGCGGGAAATGGAAGAGATATGGTATCCGAAACATCTGTCGCTGGAGCAATGCTCTTCTGAAATCACCGCCCGCTACAAAGCCCGTCTTTCGCAGGGAGATTCACTGACCGACCTCACCGGAGGCTTCGGCATAGACTGTTCTTTTCTTGCCACCGGATTCAAGTCCGCCACCTACGTAGAACGCCAGGAAGAGCTTTGCGAAATAGCGGCACACAACTTCCCCATACTGAATCTAAACCATATAAACGTAAGAAATGAGGATGGAGTAGCCTATCTGCAAACAATGTCCCCCGTAGATTGTATCTTCCTCGACCCTGCCCGCCGCAATGAACACGGCGGAAAAACGGTCTCCATCGCCGACTGCGAACCGAACGTAGCCGAGCTTGAAGATCTTCTGCTTAGCAAAGCCAGCCGGATAATGATAAAACTCTCTCCCATGCTCGATCTTTCATTGGCACTGAAAGAGCTGAAACATACACAGGAAGTTCATATCCTATCCGTCAACAACGAATGTAAGGAACTACTCATCCTACTCGGACAAACATCACCGGCGGAAATCACCATTCATTGTGTAAACCTCTTCACGAAAGGGACTCAAGAAGAACAGCACTTCGTATTCACCCGCGAACAGGAGCAGCGTAGCCAATGTACTTATACCGATTCTTTAGGCGATTACCTTTACGAACCGAATGCATCTCTTCTGAAAGCCGGTGCCTTCCGCAGCATTGCCGCAGCCTACCCCGTCCGGAAACTGCATCCCAACAGTCATCTTTATACCTCCGATACTTTTATTGAAAACTTCCCCGGAAGAATCTTCCGGATTGTCAACCAGTGCAGTTTCAATAAAAAAGAAGTAAAAGAGAATCTGGCAGACCTGAAAAAAGCAAATGTGACTGTCCGCAACTTTCCCGCCACAGTAGCCGAACTTCGCAAACGGCTCCATCTGACAGAGGGAGGAGATACCTACTTATTTGCCAGCACATTAAATAATGGACAAAAAGTTATCATCCGCTGTGAGAAAGTCTGAACTATTTGCTATTTTTGCGAAAAGAAACACAATCTAAACTAATTCAGATGAATCAAACACCCATAAAAGCGATTCTATTATTAATCGTATTCACTCTGTCCTGTCACACTCCACTTTTCTCACAGAGAGATTTTGAGCGACATGAGTTCTCGTTCCATGCCGGCTACGGTGTGATGTTTCATAATCCTCCCACACTAACGTTAAGTACCCACAGCTACCAACGTACACTTGCACAAGGCGTAAGCTGGGATGGACAATACCATTTCCGTCCTCTCAAACGCTTTATCTTCGGAGGAATCTACACCGGATTTTCTTCCAAAGGAAGCCATCCTGAAGGAAAAGACCATTTATGGGTTCATTTCATCGGCACGCAAATCGGAATGTGTAATGCCAATACCAAACATTGGCAAATCCGGGTGACAACCGGTCCCGGCGGAGTCATTCTGCGGAACAACAGCGAGGTATTCGGCAACACACGAAAAGTGAGAGCCTTCACTATCGGTCTCCTCACCAATGCCAATCTTACCTATAAGCTGAATTCCAACCTGGGAGTCAGTTTAGGAGTACAATATATGTATAGTGAGCTACTTAGAATAAGGACTTACTATCACGAAGAAAAGGTTACTGTAAAACTCAATTCAAATGATGATGTCAACCTCACGCGACTAAACATCACTACGGGATTATCCTATTATTTCTAACATCCACTAAAAAAAGCACTATGAAGAAATATATACTCATTCTCTTTTCCATCATCAGCTTTTGGAGCTGTAAAGAAACGGAAAACGAATCGATCGACATCACCGTTTTGCCTTCTGCCACCACTACAGGAGCCAACACATTCGGTTGCCTGATGGACGGCTGGGTTTATGTGGGAGGGCGATACCTGAATTGGGGACACTCGTATGTATGGACGTATGATTCATTCTACTATTACACAGAAGAAGACAAACTCTCCGTTAATGTTTCCGTAAAACCCGGTATCAATCTATCTTTCACTATTTTATCACCCCAAGAAGGCAAAGAATCAACGATTACCGATATAAAGTTCGGAAGAGAAGAGCTGGAAGACGGAACAGCTTTCATAAGCCGTTTCGACACAGAAATGAAAATTATCAGTGTCACATTCGGTAACGGCAAACGGCTGACTAACGGACGTTTTGATATTCATTATACGGAACACAACAGTAATACCGGAGCCCAATCCTGATATAATCTGATACAGCCTATGCATTTCCGCAAAATCCATAGTTTCCCAGGATAGAAAACCCGTCAATCACCGGTTCCGGAAGCTGTAATACAAACGTAGCATATTTGTTACGCGTTCTTCAACCAACTGTAAAAAGTAAGAAACGTCAACCCTCTACTTTTGCAGCAAATAATTAACGCACGCTAACATTTATGAAACGATTTTTGAAATTTGTCTCATTTGTTCTTTTGGTCATGAGCACAAGCGGTAACACTTTCGCAGAAGAAAAAGTGAACGTAGTCAAACAAGGCACTATCCGCGGACGCATCGTAGATACTTCCAAACAGACCCTTCCGGGAGCATCCATCTATATCGAAAAGCTACATACCGGGGTGACCAGTGATGTCAACGGTTATTATACTTTCGCCAATCTTACTCCGGGCACATACACCGTAAAAGTAAGCTACGTAGGCTACTCACCCGTTGAAATGAAAATCACCATTCCGGCCGGAAAGACACTCGAAAAAGACGTAATCCTGAATGAAGGACTCGAACTGCAAGAGGTAGTAGTAGGCGGAGCTTTTCAGGGGCAACGCCGCGCCATCAACTCGCAGAAGAACACACTAGGGATCACCAATGTCGTTTCAGCCGATCAGGTGGGTAAATTCCCTGACTCCAATATCGGAGACGCACTGAAGCGTATCAATGGTATTAACGTACAATACGATCAGGGAGAAGCCCGCTTCGGACAAGTACGCGGAACTTCGGCCGATCTTAGTTCTGTAACAATCAACGGCAACCGTCTCCCTTCTGCCGAAGGCGACACACGTAATGTGCAGCTCGACCTTATTCCTGCCGATATGATACAAACCATCGAAGTAAGCAAGGTAGTCACCTCGGATATGGATGGAGATGCCATTGGCGGTTCTATCAATCTGATTACTAAAAGTACTCCTTATAAACGAACCATCAGTGCCACAGCAGGAACCGGATACAACTGGATTAGCCAGAAAGCCCAACTGAACCTGGGTTTCACTTATGGCGACCGCTTCTTCAACGACAAATTGGGAATGATGGCAGCCGTTTCTTATCAAAATGCTCCGGTAGGTTCGGATGATGTAGAATTTGAATACGATGTGAATAAGAAAGGAGAAGTAGTAATGGTAGAAGCACAAAAACGCCAGTACTACGTGACACGTGAACGCCAAAGCTACTCACTGGCTTTCGATTACGAAATAAACCCGAATCACCGACTGACACTGCAAGGCATCTACAACCGCCGTCACGACTGGGAAAACCGCTATCGCGTCACCTACAAAGACCTCGACAAAACAGGACCGGACGATGAAGGCGAAATGCAGCAATCTGCCCAAATAGAGACTAAGGGAGGTACTCCCAACAACAAAAACGCCCGCTTGGAACTGCAACAGACAATGGATTTCAGCCTGGGCGGAGAACATCAGTTCGGCAAACTGTCAATGAACTGGGGAGCTTCTTACGCACGTGCCAGCGAAGACCGTCCGAACGAAAGATACTTCAATCTGAAACAAGACTTTCTCGGATTTGACATCGTGGATGCAGGCGGCCGTTTTCCGTATGTGACAACCGATGTAAACCTGCACAACGGAGAAGTGGACGGTGAAAGAGGAAAATGGAAAGTGAAAGAACTAACCGAAAGCAACCAGGAAATCTACGAAAAAGACCTGAAGTTCAAAGTAGATTTCGAACTGCCGCTGGCCAACGGAATCTATGGAAACAGCCTGAAATTCGGAGCCAAATATGCATCCAAGACTAAAAATCGCGATGTAACCGTCTACGACTACGCAGACGCCTACAAGGATGCATACAAAACAGCGTATATGGACAACCTCACGAGTGAGATTCGCGACGGCTTCATGCCCGGCAATCAGTATAAAGCCACCGATTTCGTATCCAAAGAATATCTGGGTTCGCTCGACCTGAAAAACATGGAGGGTGAACAGGTGCTCGAAGAATCTTCCGGCAACTATCATGCTAAAGAGAATGTGACTTCCGCTTTTTTCCGCTTCGACCAAAACCTGGGAAAGAAACTAAAAATGATGCTGGGTCTCCGCATGGAAGCCACTCATATCAAATACGACGGCTGGAACTGGATGGTGGATGAAGAGGAAAACGAAACGCTTGAACCGACCGGAGATCATAAAAACAACTATGTCAACTGGCTCCCCAGCGTATTATTGAAATACGATGTGACCGATGATTTCAAAGTTCGCGCCTCTTTCACAGAAACATTGAGCCGCCCCAAATATTCCGCATTAATTCCATGTGTCAATATCAACCGCAGCGACAATGAACTCGTGATGGGTAATTCTGACCTGACTCCCACCCTCTCATACAACTTCGATTTAAGTGCCGATTACTATTTCAAGAGCGTCGGTCTGGTCAGTGCAGGTATCTTCTATAAGAAAATCAACGATTTCATTGTCGATCAGGTGATTGGTGACTATACCTACCAAAACAATGAATACAAGAAGTTCACCCAACCCAAAAACGCAGGTGATGCCGACTTGCTTGGTGTGGAACTGGCTTATCAACGTGATTTCAGCTTCATCGCTCCGGCATTGAAATGCATCGGATTTTACGGTACATACACCTACACTCACACCAAAGTGAACAACTTCAATTTCGAAGGGCGCGAAAATGAGAAAGACCTCTCCTTACCCGGTTCTCCCGAACATACGGCAAACGCCTCACTCTACTTCGAAAAGAAAGGTTTTAACGTACGTCTCTCCTACAACTTTGCATCCAGCTTTATCGACGAAATGGGAGAAGTTGCCGCACTAGACCGTTACTATGATGCCGTGAACTATATGGACCTGAACGCAAGCTATACATTCGGCAAGAAGTTCAAAACAACATTCTACGCAGATGCTACCAACTTATTGAACCAACCATTGCGTTATTATCAGGGCACTAAAGACCGTACCATGCAGTCTGAACACTACGGTGTAAAGATAAACGCCGGCGTAAAAGTGAACTTCTGATGCGAGCCAAACAACGATATTCATTCCTTTAAAAGGAAGCCCCCGTTGGTTTAAAAGGAACAGAGCATTGGTTTAAAAGAAACGTTCTCTTCCTTTTAAACCAACAAGCCAAAAGATTCAGAATAACTATCTATATATAAACAACTAATATACAACAGAATATGAATATGAAAATTAAGAGTTTATTGATTCTCGCATTAGTCTCCGTCTGTACATTCGTTCAGGCACAGTTGACGGACTACTCTATATTTGACAAGAAGTTTAACTTCTACGTAGCGAATGATTTAGGCCGCAACGGATATTACGACCAAAAGCCAATAGCCGAATTAATGGGTACGATGGGCGAAGAGATCGGTCCTGAATTTGTTCTGGCCACCGGAGATGTCCATCACTTCGAAGGAGTTCGCAGCGTGAACGACCCTTTGTGGATGACCAACTACGAATTAATCTACTCCCATCCGGAACTAATGATCGACTGGTTCCCTATCCTGGGAAACCATGAATATCGCGGAAACACGCAAGCCGTATTGGATTACACCCATATCAGCCGCCGCTGGACAATGCCCGCCCGTTATTACACCCAAACATTCGAAGAGAAAGGTGCCACCATCCGCATCGTCTGGATTGACACGACTCCTCTGATTGAGAAATACCGCCAGGAAAGTGATAAATATCCCGATGCCTGCAAACAGGATGTCAACAAGCAACTATCCTGGCTGGAATCTGTGCTTGCCAATGCAAAAGAAGACTGGGTTATCGTAGCCGGACACCATCCCATCTACGCTTATACTCCCAAAGAGGAAAGCGAACGACTGGACATGCAGAAACGGGTTGACACCATCTTACGCAAGCACAAGGTAGATATGTACATCTGCGGACACATCCATAACTTCCAGCATATCCGGGTTCCGGGAAGTGACATCGATTATGTCGTTAACTCCTCCGGCTCACTGGCACGCAAAGTGGAACCTATCGAAGGTACAAAGTTCTGCAGCCCCGAACCGGGTTTCTCTGTCTGCTCTATCGACAAAAAAGAGCTCAACCTTCGTATGATAGATAAAAAAGGGAATATACTTTATACGGTGACCCGAAAGAAATAAATTCTCTTGATGATATAAATTCTACTCTCAGTGAAAAAACACACAACCCGAGGCGTTCCTTTCGCGATGAAAGGGACGCTTCTTTATATAATTACCCTTGAACCTATTTTGTGGGATAATATACGTTTGCAGCCAACCAATAGTCAGCTACTTACTTCATCTTATTAGTGTTCTCCGGATGCGCAATCATCATCGGGACGTAACTCTATGCCTTTTCCGATACATCACCCTGCTCCGCTGTCTTCGCAGGACCGCTGTTTTTCACAGCGCCTTTCTGAATTGTCGATTCATTCCCATCCCGAACTGCCATATAGTGCGGTGACATAATTTCAATGCCGGCCTCATTAAATTTATCCTGAATGTTCTGATGCAAATCCGAATAAATCTGTGCCATCTTATCTGCCTGTTTGATATAAGCATTAATTTGATAGACCGGATACCAGTCGCTCAACGAAGTTTCCAACACAAACGGACGCGGATC
>PPYF01027581.1_pt1 | contig 20823 bp, 18 predicted proteins | sample 1559871 | NCBI WGS metagenome assembly PPYF01 (sample SAMN08240021, study PRJNA423297) | Human gut metagenome, whole genome shotgun sequencing project.
CTTCTACGGCTTCTTTTACCATATCTTCCTGGCTTTTCTTTTCTTTATCTTCCAAGGATCAATTCCACCTTTCTATTCCTCTTTATGAAACATCTGATCCAGTTCACTCTGGAGACGCTTCATTGACTTTAACACATTCTCATAATCCATTCGCTTCGGTCCGATAATACCTATCGTTCCCTTCACACCGTCTCCTAATTCATAAGTGGCGGTGACAACACTGCAATCTTTCATAGTCTTCACCGGAGCTTCATCTCCGATATATACCTGAATGCCTGTGTTCTCTTCATTGGATAATGTCTGTGTAACGAGATCTGTAAGCTGCTGCTTTTCTTCAAATGCACTGATAATTTCCTGTGCACTCTGCTTGTCACTAAGTTCCGGATACTTGAAAATGTTTGTTGCACCGCTTGTGTAGATCTGCATGTCTTCATCGACCTGAATAACATCTGCAACTGCGTCCAGTACATTCCCCACAACCTCGCTGTGGATTCCGGCTCCTTCTTTCAGTCTCGCAATCAGTCCAAGATTAATCTCTTCTATAGACATACCATTAAGTGTTGTGTTCAGAAGCATGTTGAGCTTTAACAAGTTTTCATTGTTGATTGGCTCATCTACATGTATAATCTTATTCTTGATCACATTTCCCTCAAGTACGATTACTGCAATCATCTGTTCCTCATCAACCATCGTAAGCTGTATGAACTTGATCCGGTTACGATTGTTCATCGGTGAAGAAACCAATGTCGCATAGTTCGTACTGTTCGCCAGAACTTTTGCTGCCTGTTTCAGAAGCTGATCCATCTTATCTGCTTTCTCAAGCATCTGATCCTGCATCTCACTTAGTTCCTGTTCTTTCTGCTCCATCAGCATATCTACATAGAGTCTGTAGCCTTTGTCCGAAGGAATACGTCCAGCAGACGTATGAGGCTGTAAAATATATCCAAGTTCTTCCAGATCCGCCATCTCATTACGAATGGTTGCTGAACTTAAGTTCAGATCCGTGTACTTGGAAATTGTTCTGGAACCCACCGGCTCGCCTGTCTCCAGATAATTCTTAATGATTGCCTGAAGGATCTTTAATTTTCGTTCGCTCAGTTCCTGTTCCTGAATCATCATATGCCTCCTTCTTTCGGATTTGTTAGCACTCATTATATTGGAGTGCTAACACCTTTCGACTATTAATGTATCACTCGATTTGACTTTTGTCAACAACATTTCTTACTTTTTTTGTGAAATAAATATGAAGAAAAATAATCTTTCCATTATACGAAAGAAACTGACAGATGCAATTGGGAAAAATTGCATCTGTCAGTTTCTTTTTTTATTACAGATTTAAATTCTTTTGTTTTCAGCTACTTTGATTTTTTATATTAGCTTAACTCGATCTTCTCTGCCTCTTCTGGCTTGAAGTCGTTCTGTAAATCGTAGATGTTGTGTCCTGTAGACTCGGTCAGAACCTTTCCTTTGTAAGAATAGCAGCGGATAAATCTCTGCTTGTCAATGCTTGACCAGTGCTCAACATCCCATGTCAGATATCCATCTGCATCAGATTTCTCTCCTTTAAGATAAATGTCTACCTGACGTCCGGATACCATAATGTCGATAAGTCCCTGTGTTCCGTCTACTTCTACTTCTGTTTTGTTTACTGAATCGTATACCTTCATTTTATTTTCCCTCCTGATAATAACATACACTCTGGCGCCACATTTCTGACGACAGTACATATTCTGCTTCGATTATACGTTTTCTCTATAAAAAATTCAAGCTTTTCTATGAATTCTTCTTTAAAAACTCCATCCATTCTTTTATTTCTTTTTCATGTCCGTTGTCACTCGGCTCATAAAACTTTGCTTTTTGGATTTCGGAAGGCATGTATTGCTGTTCCACATAGTGGTTCGGATAATCATGTGCATACTTGTAACCCACACCATGTCCAAGTTTTTGTGAACCTTTATAATGAGCATCCTGCAAATGCGCCGGCACCGTAGTTTTATAATTTCTTACATTTTCCATGGCGGCACTGATTGCTTTGACTGCCGCATTACTCTTTGGTGCTGTTGCCACATATGTCACTGCCTGAGATAAAATGATCTGCGATTCCGGCATTCCGATCCGCTCTACTGCCTGGGCTGCTGCCACAGCCACTTGTAGCGCCATCGGATCTGCATTTCCAACATCTTCCGATGCACAGATCATAATCCTTCTGGCAATAAATTTCACGTCTTCCCCTGCATATAGCATTTTTGCAAGATAATATACTGCCGCATCAGGGTCTGACCCCCTCATACTTTTGATAAATGCAGAGATCGTATCGTAATGATTGTCTCCTGTCTTGTCATAGCGCACTACACGTTTTTGAATACACTCGGACGCCACGTCAAGTGTAATATGGATCTTTCCGTCCGCACTTCGTTCTGTCGTGAGAATCCCGAGTTCAATAGCATTCAATGCATTTCTCGCATCTCCTCCTGCAATGTCTGCAAGGAACTCCAGTGCTTCCTCGTCAATTTCCGCATGATAGCTTCCCATACCTTTTTCCTGATCATAGACTGCCCGCTTCAAAAGTGTTTTGATATCTTCTTTTTCAAGCGGATGAAGTTCAAAGATACTGGAACGGGAAATTAATGCTCCATTGACCTCAAAATAAGGATTCTCCGTGGTAGCTCCAATCAGAATAATTGTTCCGTCCTCCACAAATGGAAGCAGATAATCCTGCTGTCCTTTGTTAAAACGATGAATCTCATCTACAAAAAGAATGGTCTTCTTCTGATACATGCCCAGCGTCTCTTTCGCTTTCTGTACCACTTCTTCCATATCTTTCTTGCCTGCCACCGTTGCATTGATCTGGGTGAATTCTGCACTTGTCGTATGGGCAATCACTTTCGCCAGTGTCGTCTTACCGGTTCCCGGCGGCCCATAAAAGATAATAGAACTTAACTTATCTGCTTTGATTGCACGGTACAACAACTTGTCTTTTCCAATAATATGCTGCTGTCCCACCACTTCCTCCAGCGTTGTCGGTCGAAGCCTGGACGCCAGCGGTGCCTCCTGATCCATATTTTTCTGTCTTGCATATTCAAACAAATCCATGCTTTTTCTATCTCCATTCTTCCTGATTTCTTCTGGTTTTCCTTACTCAAGAATCAGTTTATCTACTGTCACAAATTCAAAGCCTTCTGCCTTTAAAAAATCTACGATCCGAAGCGCCGCCTCTACCGAGGATTTATAACAATCATGTAATAAAATAATATCATTCTCCTTCGCCTGCGACACTACTTTATTCACAACTTCATCTATATTTTCCGTAGTCCAGTCCAAAGGGTCTACCGTCCACATGACAGGTAATACATCCAGATAATTCTCCAGTTCTCTCTGCCAGACCCCAAAGGGCGGACGGATATACTGCACGCGCTGTCCGGTAATTGCCGCAATCAGCTCATCAGTCTTGTTAATTTCATACATTGCTTCTTCATCAGAAAGTTTCGTAATCTCAACATGATGATACGTGTGATTTCCAATTAAATGTCCTTCTTCATAAATTCGTTTCACAATATCCGGATAGGTCTCAACATTTTCTCCTACTAGAAAAAATGTCGCCTTTACATTTCGTTCTTTTAATCCGTCCAAAAGTGCCGGTGTGCACACACTGGGTCCGTCATCAAATGTAATGGCAATCTGAGGCAGCTCTGTCTGTATCTGCTCATTCAAAATCCGGGATATTGTTTCCCGTGTTTCTGACTCCATTTGCAGATTTGAATCTCGTCGGTTCGTTTTTGATTCTTTCTTATTAATATCAATTGTTTGCATTGTTTTCATAGAAATTCCTGAAACATTTAAAACAACTATCATTGCCAGACACGCTGTAAGAATCTGTATCACTTTTTTTAATTTCCATTCTTTCATAATAAAGAAACCTGTTACCTTTGCACTACCAGTCTCTTTATATATATGAAATCCTGCGCTTTATTATTTTTTCTTTTTCACCTTTTTCTTCTTTTTCACACTGTAGCCAAATGTTCCAAGTGATTTTCCAAGATCAAAATATTCCCCGTGGGAATATGCCAGAAGTCCTGTTTTGTTCAGTGCAAATTTTCCATTATCCTGCATGAACCGGTCATCCACCTGCACGCCGGTCACTTTTGCAAGAAACATGTGGTGTGAACCCAACTCTTCGACTTTCACGACCTGACACTCAATATTGACTGGACTTTCCTCAATTATCGGAGCATAGATAAGTGTCTGAGCATTTCCGCGAGTCAGATGCATTTCACTCCATTTGTCCACATCTCTTCCTGAACGCACCCCGCACCAATCCGTCGCTTTTACCAGATCTTTTGTCGTCAGGTTCACTACAAATTCTCCGCTTTCCCTAATCAAATGATAAGAATATCTCGTCGGACGCACGGATATATATAACATTGCCGGATTTGTACAGATTGTCCCTGTCCATGCAATTGTAATGATATTGTCATGCCCTTCTTTGTCCGCACAACTTACCATAACCGCCGGGAGCGGATACACCATATTCCCCGGTTTCCATAATTCTTTTCCCATAGTACGCTATCCTTTCTACATCTGCTGCATGGTCTCGACCAGCACTGGTATCAGCTGTTTCTTTCTGGACACAACTCCTTTTAATATCAGACTCTTTGCATTATCCGGAAGATCAAATGCGCTGAGGGCAATTCCTCTCGCACTGGTTCCCACACACAAAAGCTCCGTGGATTCTGCCAGAATATCTGTCAGCATAAAATAAATCATATTCAGGTTATGTGCTTCCAGTACCTTTGGCAAATGCTCCGTCATCATATCGCGAATAGCTGCCAGTTCTTCTTTGCTCATGGACGTGATCTGTCCTACACCAAATATCGTGTCGTTGACTGTAAACTGCTTGAAATCCTGGAAACAGATATCCTCTGCACTCTTGCCTTTCAAGTTGCTTCCTGCATTGAACATTTCCTGCGCCATCTGCTCCAGGTCAATATCTGAAATTTTTGCCAGTTTTTTCGCAGTCCTTTCATCTAACGGCGTACAGGTCGGTGAACGGAACAATAATGTATCCGAAATAATTGCGCCACATAAAAGCCCGGCAATCTCTCTTGGAACTTCGATTTCATTCTCCTCATACATCTGGTTAATAATCGTCGCCGTGCATCCCACTGGCTGATTACGGAACGTAATCGGGCTGACTGTCTCGATATCTCCAAGTCTGTGATGATCAATAATCTCAATGATTTCTGCTTCCTCAATTCCATCAACTGCCTGTGACCGTTCGTTATGATCCACCAGGATTACTTTTTTCTTGCTGGCACCGAGGAAACGACGTCTGGAAATGAATCCTTTAAATCTGCCATGACGATCCAGAATCGGGAAATCGCGGAAACGCTTTTTCGCCATAATATCTTTAATATCATCAACATAATCATTCATCCGGAACATAGTCAGTGGTCCAGAGGTCATATAAAACTTCACCGGAATGCTCTGATTAATCAGTCTTGCTGTCGTAAATGTATCATACGGAGTCTGAATGATCACTATACTCTGTTCTTTTGCCTTCTGAATCAATTTCGGAGAAACTTCTGCATCTTTGCAGATAACCATACAGCTGGCATCAATATTCACGGCACATGCCTGAGCTTCCTCACGATCTCCTAATATCACCAGATCGTCCTTTTCAATAAACTCTTCCATAAGATTCGGACTTGAGGCTCCGATTGCTACTTTTCCTCTCATAAAATACCCATGCTCATTACCTGTTATCATTGTACCGTCCAGTGTCTTGATAATATTCCGATATTGGGTTCTCGCTTTTGATAATATCTCACTATCATACACATCCATATAAGATTTTGCAATATCTCCGGTAGATACAACTCCTACCAGCTCATCATCCTTCACGATTGGCAGTGTCTTTGCCTGCTCCTGCCGCATACGCTCCCATGTATCACGAATGGACGCATTGGGCTTAAGCCCCGGCATCTCGTGAATATCCAGATCTCTCACTTGAAGTCTGACATCTGTAAGAAGCTTGGGAGCCTCTACCCCAAAACGATCCAGTACATAAGCAGTCTCATCATTCACATGTCCTGCCCGCTTTGCCTCATGAACCTGTCCGGTCACTTTCTGCCTCAGATCTGCATAGGCAATCGCGGAACAGATAGAATCTGTATCCGGATTCTTATGTCCGATCACATAAACTTTTTCTTTTCTCTTTCCCATATATATCACCTTATTATCTTCTTGCTAATTCGAGCAGTCCATATCGGTTTTTCTGATTGCATCCGGCTATACTCATCATTTTTCCAATAATTTGTATATCTCACTCGAACTGTTACTTATTTTCTACAACATATTCTAACATAGTTAATTTTCTTTGTACATGCAGTTTATTTATGCTATACTAAAAGCAACAATTTTACTGATAGGAAGGAATATACTATGAGCGAAGAATTCAACGAAGAAAATGTAACTATGGCAGATCTGGAAGATCATTTTGATGATGCAAATCCATGGAATGTAGTTCAGTCCTACCTCGAAAAAGGAACTGTGCTCCCTGTAAAAATCGAAGGAATTGTAAATGGCGGTGCTATCGCAATGGTAGAAGGAATCCGTGGATTTATTCCTGCTTCCCGACTTTCTTTATCCTATATCGAAGATCTGGAATCTTATCTGTTAAAAGATATCGAAGTTCAGGTCATTGATGTAGATCAGGCAAATAACCGGCTGGTACTTTCCGCCCGTGAACTTCTCAAAGAAAAAGAGAAAAAAGAGCGTGAAGAAAAAATTGCAAACATCAAAGTAGGAAGCGTTCTTACCGGAACCGTAGAATCCCTCCAGAACTACGGTGCATTTGTACGTCTGGAAGACGGACTTTCCGGACTTGTACACGTTTCCCAGATCAGCCAGAAACGTATCAAATTCCCAAAAGATGTCCTGAATGTAGGTGATGAAGTTCAGGTCAAAGTCATCGGTGTCAAAGATGGCAAGATCAGCCTGAGCATGAAAGCTCTTGAAGAAGCCATCCAGGAGGAGGAAGAAGTTAAGGTCGAGATTCCAAAGAGCGAAGACATCGGAACAAGCCTTGGCGATCTTTTCAAGAACATCCAATTATAAAACTTTTCATTTACTTGTAAAACTAAAAAAGGTCCACCGGACCTTTTTGTCGTATGCTTGGCAACAAAAAAGGAACATTCCCGTAATCTTTATAATTCGGCAATGTTCCTTTTTTTAATCTCTTATTACCTTTATAGACGTTATTTTCCCGCCTCTTTTTCAAGATTCTGTATCCACAATGCTACACACGCATCACTTGGCATTCTCCAGTCGCCTCTCGGAGACAATGCAACCGTTCCGACCTTCGGACCATCCGGCAGACAGGATCTCTTAAACTGCTGTGAAAAGAATCTCCAGCAAAACGTACGAAGCCATTTATAAATTGTCTCGTCGTCATACTCCCCGGCAAAGGAAAGCTTCGCGATCCGGTAAATCTTTCCTGGCTCATATCCCATTCTCAGGAAATAATACAGGAAAAAGTCATGAAGTTCATATGGTCCTACAAGATCTTCTGTCTTCTGCGCGATTTCACCGTCTTTTGGCGGCAGAAGTTCCGGGCTTACCGGCGTATCAAGCACATCATAAAGCACTTCTTTCAACGATGAATCTTCACAAGTGTCTGCATAATAATGAACCAGATGTCTGACCAGCGTCTTTGGCACGGAAGCATTTACTCCGTACATAGACATATGATCTCCATTGTAGGTTGCCCAGCCAAGTGCCAGCTCCGACATATCTCCCGTTCCGATTACAAGTCCTCCCGTTTGATTAGCAATGTCCATAAGCACCTGTGTCCGTTCCCTTGCCTGTGAATTCTCATAAGTTACGCTGTGGTCTTGTGGGTCATGTCCAATATCTTTAAAATGCTGCATAACTGCATCACCGATTCTGACTTCTCTGAGAGTTGCTCCGACTTTCAGAGACATTTTACATGCATTCTGATACGTTCTGTCTGTCGTTCCAAAACACGGCATGGTCACTGCCGTAATACCGCTGCGCTCAAGTCCCAGTGCATCAAATGCCTTGGCTGTCACAAGCAGTGCCAATGTAGAATCCAGACCTCCGGATATTCCAACTACTGCACTTTTTGCATGAGTATGTGCAAGCCGCTTTTTCAGTCCCATCGCCTGAATTGTTAAAATCTCCTCACAGCGCTTTGCCCTCTCCTGATCATCACGAGGAACGAATGGTCTGGACGGAAATGTTCTTGTAAGAATAGTTTCTGTCTGTTCTAATCCAAACGGAATCCTCGGAAGTACATGTTCCTGTGTCTCTGTAAATGTCGTATTTTTTCTGCGTTCATTCGCAATTTTCTGTACATCAAATTCTGTATAAATAATCCCGTTCGAAAATCTCTTCGCCTCTGCCAAAATCGTTCCATTTTCCGCGATCAGATTATGTCCGCCAAATACAAGATCTGTAGTCGATTCACCTTCTCCTGCGTTGGCATAGATATACCCGCTGATCAGCCTTGCAGACTGCCCGGAAATTAATGCCTCCCGGTAAGAAGCCTTTCCAATCGTCTCATCACTGGCCGAACAGTTGACGATCACAGTCGCTCCCTCTCTTGCCGCCTCAATGCTCGGTGGAACCGGTGACCACACGTCCTCACAGATTTCTGCTGACACGATCAGATTAGCCATCTGATTTTCCACAAATAAAAGCTGCGGTCCAAATGGAATCTCTTTTCCGCCAAACAGAATTTTCTCTGCTTTTTTCGGTCCCGGACGGAACTGGCGCATCTCATAGAATTCCCCATAATTGGGCAGAAAGCTCTTCGTTGTGAAACCTAATATATTTCCATGGTTCAAAGCTGCTGCTACATTATAAAGTTCCCCGCCAACTGCAATAGGGACTCCCACAAACACAAGCGCATCCAGATTTTTTGTATGTTCTGCAATTTCTACAAGTGCTTTTTTCGCACTATTTAATAAAATATCCTGAAGGAAAAGATCACTGCATGTATATCCTGTAATACAAAGCTCCGGAAATACAATAATCTTGGCACCTGCTTCTGCTGCCTCATCCATCTGCTTTATAATCTGCCCTTTATTGTAATCCACATCCGCTACCCGGATATCCGGTGTTGCTGCCGCGACTTTTATAAAACCATGTCTCATAATCTTCCTCCATACAAATTTACATCTAATATCTTATAATGAATTGCGGTCATAAATTTGACCGCAATTCTCTCTCTACTATTCTATTATCCGGTCTATTCACCTGATTATTTCTTACTTCTTTTCAGAATGTTCTTCAAGTCTTCGACTGTATAGTTATATGCCGTATTGCAAAAATGACATTTTACTTCGATGTCTTTTCCTTCATCGATCATTTCCTGAATGTCTTTCTTTCCGATACTTGCAACTGCCTGCTCTACGCGTTCTTTAGAACAATTACAGTAAAACTGTGTTGGAATAGTATCTGTGATTTCAAGATCCAAATGTCCGATCAGTTTCTCTAACATCTGCTCCGGTGTATAGCCCTTGTCCAGAAAATCTGTAACAGAAGTCACATCCTTCAGATTCTCCTCCAACTGGCTGATAGTCTCTTCTGTTGCAAATGGCATCAACTGAATAATAAATCCACCTGCACAGCGTACAGTATTATCTTTATTCATCAGAACACCAAGTCCCACTGAGGAAGGTACCTGCTCGGAACTTGCAAAATAATAAGTCAGATCTTCTGCGATCTCACTGCTTACAAGAATTGTCTGTCCCACATAAGGCTCTTTCAGTCCCATATCTTTAATCACCTGTAAAAGACCGATACCAACTGCTCCTCCGACGTCCAGCTTGCCATTCTTTGGTGGAAGCATCACGTCCGGATTTCCAACATATCCTTTTACATTTGCATGGCTGTCTGCAGTTACAGTGATGCCCTCGATTGGTCCGTCTCCACGAATCTGAAGTGTCAGCATATCTGTATCATTTTTCATCATACTTCCCATGATTGCCCCTGCTGTCAGTGTCCTTCCAAGTGCCGCAGTCGCAACCGGGCTTGTATTATGATGCACTCTTGCAGACTCTACAAGGTTTTTCGTTGTCGCAGCAAATGCACGCATCTGTCCTCCTGCCGCTGTCGCTCTTACAATATAATCTTCCATAATTGTCTTATGCCAATCCTTTCCCATGTTCTCTTGCCACTACACAGATTCTCTCACTCCGGTCATGTGGACTTTCTTTTGTATAGTCATCGTAGGCAGTTACATATTCAAGTCCTGCCTCAGTAAGCATATGTCTGATCTGCTCCAGCGTATATGCTCTCTGAAAATGTTCTTCCTGATACTTACGATAAAGCTGTGGTTGTTCTTCGTCCCGCACAAAAAGAGTCAGTTCATATTCATTGATCCGTTCGTCTTCATCGTAATAATTATCCCAGATAAAGCTGCATTCCTCACGGTCTTCTGCAATTGTCTGTTCTCCAAGTATCTCCCGATACTTATACTCCGTATTAAAATCAAATACAAACAGCCCTTCCGGATCCAGATAATTATTCACCAACCGAAAAACTTCCGTCAGGTCCTCATCGTCCGTAATATAGTTCACAGAATCGCAGGCACTTATAACTGCTCTGACCGTTCCGTATAATTCAAATTCCCGCATATCCTGAAGAAGATACAAAATATCATGTCCACTCTCGACCTTCTTCTTCATGGCAATCTCCAGCATCTCTTCTGCATTATCCACACCGATCATATCATAACCGGATGAAGCCAGCATTTCTGTCATGCTTCCAGTTCCACAGCCAAGATCCAGAACAAGCCCGTCATCAATTCCATATTCCTTTAATATTTTCCCCAGATAATCCGCCCACTCTTTATACGGCACATTATCCATGAAGGTATCATATACCCTCGCAAAACTCGTATAAGCTTCCATATTCAGAAAGACTCCTTCTATACTTTCGTATCATATTCCAGGTAGCGCATCCGTTACCATCGTCCATTATATCTTATTTTTCCGGATATGCCAACTATTAAACAATGCAGATTTTGCTTCTGAAAACTACTGAAAACTACTAGTATATACATTGAACATGTCATCTACAACCCCAGTTCTTTTAAAAGCTTCGCCTGATACTCGGAATTCGCTGCTGCTTTTGCCAAGTCTTCATTGCGCCCCTGCTCAATCAAATACATGATCAGTTTGTTAATTCGTGCCTCTCCAGCACGTTCGCCTTCTGCATATGCTTCCTGTCTTTCCATTTCTTTTTCTTCCCACTTCTGCATAAACTTTATCTCCATTTCTTTGCTCGACTTTAGCCTGTTGATTCGTTCATGCATCTGATGGATCCGTTTACTTTCACATTCCTCCACAACCACATCTGTGGATTTCTCCATGTATTCCAGAAGTTCAATCAATTCCTGGCTGACTAACTCCGGGTGTTTTCCATGGCTATTCAGGAAGATTCTCGTTGCATCGTCTCCCAGTTCCAGTTCCGGAACTTCCTCACATTGCATTTTGAATGTATAGCGATATAACTCATATCCAAATAAGTCAAATGGCATAATCATTATAATTACCACAGGATTTAGCAAATTAAAATCAATGCACCCCGGCGGTAACAAACGGCTGTCTATCATTCCCTGATATAACCGGCTTCGTTTTGGAAGATTTTTCGTGTTTGTCTTTTGTGGTTCTGTATCATACACCACATCGTCTTCATCGACAGTGTAAACATCTAGTCTTATCTGACGTTTTTCTAAAGAACTTCTGCACTCCTTCTCCGTCTGTGGCGGTTGCTTCAGATGCGTATCCTGTCCCAGAATGATATCCAGAAGCGTCTTCATATTTTCCTCATCTTCCATCGCTTCATCAAACAGGAACTTATCCAACAGGTTCAGGTCTTTCAGTTTTCTCTTCTCTTTTGCTGCCATAGCTTCTCCTTTCTTTTTGCAGATAAATGTCTGTCTGAAAGAAAATGCTATGATTTCTACTTATAGATTAACATATACTTTCAGTATATTCCAGTATATGAAGAAAATTTCACTTCATTTTTTCAAACTTAATTTATCTGTCTGCTTATCATCACTTTAGGAATTGCTGCCGATTCTTCTAGCTCCGAAAATGAATGAAATCAATATAGATACTTTGCAGATAATTAGAACCATCGTCTGCGTGTAGATAGAATAGCATAGTCGTGATATGAACTCAAGAAATATTTTCTTATCTTTTCCTTAAGAAATAAGATTGAAAAGGACGGAAGTCTTTTCACTCCCGCCCTGTGATTGATTATTTCTCTTTACTCAATTTATAAGGAAAATTCAAGAATGCAATTGCATGACTTACTTCTACTGCGCACCTCTGCAATCCTGCCGGAGGCTATATCAGCTTGGGGATTGACTCCCGCCACTGATACCAGCTTGTTTCTCACCACCTATAGGTGGGAGTCATCTCCCAGCTGATATTAGTCATCGACACCTTCTGTCTCGATGATGAATTTTGTTGTTCCGGATACTCCATCACTGATTCCTGCAAATGAATTATACTCTTTTGCAAGATTAGACATTGCATCAATTCGGTCTGTCACACTGCTGATATCACCATTAAAAAGATCTGTCAGCTTATCGATTGCTTCTTCTTTATACTCCTGCATTCCATCTGCCAGAGTCTGGTTTCCATCCGCTAAGGTGTTCGCTCCATCTAATAATGTCTGAGTTCCGTTAGATAATGTTCCGGCTCCGTCTGCAACCTGATTAGCACCACTTGCTAACTGGCTGACACCGCTTGCAAGCTGGGCACCGCCATCCTTTAAGGATGTTACACCAGCCATAAGAGGTGCACTGTTCTCATGGAGCTGCGATACTCCTGCCTGAAGTTTTTGAGTTCCCTCAAGAAGTGATGCACTTCCAGAAGCTAATCCTGCTGCTCCTAAGCCAATCGTTTCTGTCTTTCCATCACCAACACTTAATTTTCCTGCTAATTCAGATGCTCCCGATTCGATAGAATCAATTCCGTCATACAGACTAGGTGCTTTTGGATTTTCTGATTTAGTTGTAAGAGATGTACCAACTCCGTTTATATATGCTTGAGCATAGCCCATATTAGTCAATATATCCGTATTATTTAATGATTTCGATATGCTACTTGTGTCTGTTGTAACTTCACAGCTGTCTAATGCTGTATTTATTGCCTTAATTACTTTCTTTTGATCGTCCTCTGATAATCCGGTACTTGCTGCAATAGCTGCTATACTTTCTTCCTTCGGTTTTGTTACGCTCGCAGTTACTTTCGATGTATCTACACTCACACTATCAAGAATTTTCTGTGCGCTAATCGTTCCGATAAGTTCATTAGCTGTTTGTAAATTATTTTTTGCCGTTATAAATCCTTTTTTTTCTGACTCTGCTCCTGCTGCCAGCGCATCTGCTCCACTCTTTGCCGCTTTCACACCTTCATTTACTGCAGCCGCTCCACTTGCCAATGTCTGTGCTCCTGAAACCAGGTCATTACTTCCGGCATATAATTCTTCTACTCCACCAGTATAAGCCTGCACTCCGCTCGCCAGTGTGTTCACTCCGCTGACCAGTGTTCCACTCTTTTCATTCAGTGTGTTTACACCGTCCGCCAGTGTTCCGGCTCCACTTGCCAGTGTTCCGGCTCCGTCATTCAATGTTCCAGCTCCGTCTGCCAGCTCTTTTGATCCATCTGCTGCTTCCTTTGATCCATCTACCAACTGATTTGTTGCATCTTCCAGGTCATCGATAGAATCCTGCAAGTCATCAAAGTTGTCGATGTCGTCCAGTCCGAATTCATTCATCAGCTCTGCGGAAGCCATTGTAATACTTGTTCCGACTGTTGCATCTTTGACATCTGCTGTAATTGTTACTGTCTCCGGAATATCAATGTCCATATCCAGATCTTTCAGATTCAGATCATTTGCAAGTCCCGGGAATGCAACTCCGACTACAATATTTTTATCTCCGTCAGAAATAAGTTTTCCATTTTCAACAGACACATTGCTGTACTCATCAGAGGAAAGCATCATTGCACTGACCATGGTAAACGGTGTGTACATTTCTACATCTTCACCATTTACATTGACAGTCTGTTTTGATTTGTTGTCATAGCTAAACTGAATCTCAACCTTTCCGCTTTTACCTTTCAGATCTTTCGGGGAAATGCTCTTTCCATCCAGTTTGTAGGATACTTTCACATCTACCGGGAGCTCTTTATCTATTGTTCCCTGATAGTAAATGTCATTTCCTTCAGACTTCCAGCTTACGTTGTTGTTGCTTCCTGTCTCAAATGTTTCGTCACCTTTTACATTTTTAATATCTTTCAATTCAGATGTGTCAGAAATGGTTCCTTTTTCCGGATTTTTCAGCCATTCAGATACCGTCGTTTTCTTTACATTTCCACTTGCATCTGCTTTTACATACACAGATTCCTCTTTTGAAAATCCTGTATCCTCAGAATCCGTTGCGTGGTCTGCCAATACATTTTCCGCAGTCTCTTTTAATTCCTGAGTGTCTTTGTCCTTTTGCTCTGCTGCCTGTACCTGCATGACATTATTGTGATATTCATATGTTCCGGCAAGTCCGGCAGCCATCATGACAGCCATAGATCCTGCTACAATTTTTTTTGCGATTTTTTTATTTCCGTTCATAGTGATCCCTCCTGTGAATCTTATGCCTCTTTCGGCAGAAAACCTTTACTTGTTTTTACGATTACTTTGTCAAATACCATAAACATGGATGGCAGTACGAAGATTACGACTACCATACTGATCAGCGCTCCCCTTGCCATCAGGATACACAGCGAACTGATCATATCAATGTTGGAATAAAGTCCGACTCCGATGGTCGCTGCGAAGAAGCTTAAGGCACTGACCATAATGGACTGTGCTGATACACGGTGGGCTGTCGTAATGGCATCATGTTTATTTGCCCCATGGTTTCGTTCACGCTTATATCTTGTCGTCATCAGGATTGCATAGTCAACCGTAGATCCCAGCTGAATCGTTCCGATAACGATAGAAGCAACAAACGGAAGCTTCGTGCCTGTGTAATAAGGAATTCCCATATTTACAAAGATTGCAAATTCAATAACACCTACCAGAATGACCGGAAGTGAAATAGATTTGAATAACACAAGGATAATGACAAATATAATTCCAATGGATACTGCACTGACTGTCTTAAAATCCTGATCTGTAATATCAATCAGATCTGCGGTCAGCGGTCCTTCACCAATCAGCATTCCGGTCTTATCATATTTATGCAAAATCTTATTCAATGTCTTAATCTGGGCATTGACTTCATCAGATGCTACCTTATATTCAGAGTTTACAAGAAGCAGCTGATATTTATCATTTTTCAGCATACTGGATACGGACTCCGGAATCATATCAGACGGAACTGACGGACCTACAAGAGAGTCCAGCCCAAGTGCCCATTTGACACCATCTACCTTATCCATTTCTTTTATCATTTTATTGACATCTGTTGAAGATACGGAACTGTCCACCAGAATCATGTGCGTTGTATTCATATCGTAATCTTCTTTTAACTTTTCATTTGCAATGATACTTGGCAGATCCTTTGGTAATGTCTCGTCCAGGTTGTAATAAACTGCTGTATGGTTATTTCCATAAATTGCAGGAAATAAGAATAACAAAAACAATACTACATATACCAGGTATCGTTTCGTAACCTTGTCAGAAATTCTTCCAATATCCGGGAGGAATGGTTTGTGTTTCGTCTTCTCAATGATTTTGTCACAACAAAGAATCATAGACGGAAGAATGGTCACACATGCAATCACTCCAAAAATAACTCCTTTTACCATAACGATTCCAATATCCAGTCCCAGTGTAAAGGACATAAAGCATAATGCAATGAATCCGGCAATTGTTGTAATGGAACTTCCCATAACTGATGAAAATGTCTGGGAAATCGCATGTGCCATGGCACGCTTCTTATCTCCGTCGTATCTCACCTGCTGTTCTTCATAACTGTGCATCAGGAAAATGGAATAATCCAACGTAACACCTAGCTGCAATACCGCTGCCAACGCTTTCGTAATATAAGAAATTTCTCCCATAAAATAGTTACTTCCCAGATTGTAAATGATTGCCATTCCGATACTCAACATAAAAAGTAACGGTACGAAAAATGATTCCATTGTCAGTCCAAGTACAATGACCGCCAAAATAACGGCAATCAGTACATAGACCGGAGTCTCTTTTTCTGCCAGATTCTTCGTGTCCGTAACTACTGCGGACATTCCACTTAAAAAACATTGCTTGCCGGCAATTTTCCGGATCTGTGCAATTGCATCCATCGTTCCATCTGAGGATGTTCCCTCATCAAAGAAAATCGCCATCATCGTTCCGGTATCGGAATTAAATACATCGTAAATGTCGTCCGGCAACATACTCATCGGCACGGAAATATCTGCAATAGAGTCGTACCATATTACATTTGCCACATGATCGACTTTCTCAATCTTCTCTTTCAGTTCCGCTACATCTTTCTCTTCCATACCATCAACAATGAACATAGAAAATGCTCCGGTTCCAAAATCATTCACCAGAATATCCTGTCCTTTCATCGTCTCGATATTGTCTGGAAGATAAGTCAGCACATCATAATTGACCCGGGTATTCAGATAACCGAAGACTGACGGAATCAGCAACAGCACGCCAAGTATCAGTATCAATACTCTGTATTTCACCACTTTCTTTCCAAAGTTAACCATAACTCCTTCTCCCTTTCATTTATGACTGTTAGTCATTTTCTTTTTCAAACAGCATAATACACCAAAAATGACCAATAGTCAATATATTTTTGACTATTGGTCATTTTTATGTTAAAATATTTTCATCAATAAAAATATGACACATTACTTTTACAATCATACATTAGAAATGCACTCACGTTTTCTACCTTTAAGCAAAAAATTAACTTGCACATTACCTTGCCGTACAGTTATAATTGCTGTTGAACAGAAAAGAGGATAATCATGGGAAAAGTAGACGAAAATAAAAAAAAGAAAAAAGAAGCCCTCTTCAACACCGCATACGAACTTTTTACCACAAAAGGTATCAATGCTACTGCTATTTCTGATATTGTAGAAAAAGCCGGTGTTGCAAAAGGAACTTTCTATTTATATTTTAAAGACAAATATGATATCAAGAATAAACTTACCGCTTTCAAAACTCATGAACTATTTGAGAAAGCAGCAAAAGCATTACGGAAAGCAGACATTTCCGGGCTGGAAGAACAATTAATCTTTATCATTGATTACATTATAGATGCTCTCGCCAGCAATAAGGCATTGTTAAACTTTATTTCCAAGAATCTAGTCATGGGCGCACTTCGCTCCGCCCTTCTCACCGAAGAACGGACCGAACCAGATTTTTATGAAGAATTTCTCAATCTCGTTAATGAAGATTCTTACAAATACGAATGTCCGGACGTTATGCTATTCACCATCGTAGAACTGACCGGATCCACGGCATATAATTCAATCTTATATAACGAACCACTGCCCATCGAAGAATATAAGCCTTATCTGTACCGGACAGTACGGCTAATAATTGCAAGCCACAGACAATAAAACTGCATTTTTTAAAAATTGGGGACGGGGTTTTTCTAAAAAAACCCCGTCCCCAATTTTTTTACCATCACGTATTCTCAGTCTTTACTGTTTCTCACACCTGTCCCTTTTTAAAATTCGCGTTTTTTCATTGCTTTCATTGCGCACACTACTGAAATGCAAATTAGGATAACCGAAACTGCAAAAATCAGTAAAATTACAATTCCATCACTTAATTTTTCAGCTCGACTTATGATTTTCAGTATCGCCCCATTCCGTTCTTTTGATATTTTTATTCCCAGGTACAGTATTAAAAAAATAGCTGCCATTCCGCTTACTGACACAATTCTGCTCTTTTCTATTCCGAACTTTATATACAACGGAATCATATAGCTTATCATAATAATTGATACAAAGCAGGCACCGGCCAGACCTGAATACATATCGCTTTGTGATATTGCCAGTCCGCGGATTTTAATGGATCCACATGCCATAACATACATGATCACTCCTGTCACGATGCAATTCACCAATGCAAATGCATACTTTTCTAATACATATGTGTTTCTACTGATTGGAAGTGTAAACAAATAAGCCATTCCATTTTCATATTCGTCATAACTTAGTGTACTAACGGTAAACATAGTACACATGACCGTAATAAATATAACAGCAACTATAGGGTCTTTGTAAATAATGAGATATAATACCGCCATAAGAGCTGCCATTCCCAAAAAGGATTTTTGTCCCAACATGAGTTTGTAATCTTTGATCAACAATCCTTTCATTCTTGCTGCCCCCTTTTCATCATAATAATCACATCATCAATTTTTCCTTTTTCAATGGTGATATCCGGATAGTTTTCCTGATAATACTGCCGTTCATTTGTCAGGCAGCTATAACCATACTCTTCTTTCTTATGCGCCAAAATGTACGCCTTGTCAAGCGCCTCGTACTGGTCTGCCTTCACCTTTAAAAGTCCATACTGATTCAAAAGTTTGTCGGTCTCTTCATGCAAAAGAATCTTTCCTTCATCAATCATATAAATGTCATCACAGATTCCTTCCAGATCTGTGGAAATGTGTGAACTGATTAAGATAGCTCGTCCTGGTGTTTCCATATATTCTCTTAAAATTTCCAGCATATCATCTCTTGCCATAACATCAAGTCCTGCGGTCGGTTCATCCATAAAATTGGGTAGCCCTCTCCTATCCCTTGAAAGCACTGGCTTTAACGGTAGGCACATCTGTGTATTGTGTATATTTTCTAGTATTAGAGTTCTACTTTCTCTTCTTCCAATGCAGCCTGTAACTGTTTTTCATATGTCACTTGACCACACTTTTTCATTCCAACGATAATTCTTAAACATGTATTTTTCTGTTTTAATTTTCGTATAATATACATTTCATCAAACGCACTATCGACTATATACTTATAAGTATCTTCCAGTTTTTCAACTGCTAAGTTGCTATTTCCCATTTCATAAAAACATAACAAAGTTCTTAATGTTTCCATTGAAATACTCGATAAATACTTTCGCAAAATCTCTGCATTCTGTTGTACTTCTTCTAATTTATACCCCTCTGTAACAATATTTTCTTTTGATTTATTTTTTTTACAATAATATTTAACTAATGAAGCATACTCTTTCAACTCATCTTCTGTAATTGTTCCAAACATTCTTTCGCAACCAATATTGCTTGAAAACAATCTATGTTTCTTGATTAAATTTAAGGCATCTGTTAATTCTTTACTTCCAAGTTGATATTCCTGCTTAATTTGATCTTTGACCTCTTTAAATTTTTCTGTGCTCCACTCTTCGTAAACCGGAAGTTTTTTTGATATTTCTCCTATATCAGTTCTTGATAAACTTTTTGTAAATGTCCCTAACGAATATTCATCAACACAGCTTCCTAAAAAATAAATCAAGTCATCAAATTTTTCCATTACTGCTTTAAATTCAGTTTCTAATAATTCGATACTTATATGAGAAATTTGATTTTTTATCATATGCGGTTGATCATCTTTATTTAATTCATATTTAAAAGCATCTCCCTCTTCATCAAAATAATAAAACTGAATCATATCTTCTATGTTTTCAAAATATGCAGGAACCCTTCTATCTATATTTTTATTCTCGCATGCCATTTTATATAGTTCTTCAATATTATGTGTGTGAAGTTTCTTTTTTCTTTCTGCTATAAATTCAACTGAGTGACTTATCTTCTTTTTTCTCTCCAGTTCCCATAACATCTTAATAACAATTTTTAGAGATAATTCAATACTATGTCTTGCATTATAAACAATCGGATACACTAACAGATCTTCAACTTCCTGACTCACTTTTAATGACTTTATCAGGATCTCAACTGTACGTTTAAATCCATTTCTTATATCATCATCTGTGGTTCCTCCATTGTCGCCAACGCATGCAATAATTCCATCCTCTTCATGAAATTCAAACGGATTATCCATCGTCTTTCTGCTCCCTTCTTATAAAGATAGTTTCATTTAGCTAACCGTTCATAAGTATAGCATACGTCAAACTTTATTGCATCTTCTACATGTATGTTTTCTATTCTAACCACAACAACCGGGAGTGTTTTCCCGGCTGTTGCAGATTATTTTCTTATTTTAATTACAGATTTTTTAGTAGATTCAAATCTTTTTTATTCAACGCTTTTTGCAATCTAATGTTCTCTTTTTCCAATTGTTCTTTTTCTCGTTTTAATTCCCGGACCTGTTGCTCCAGTAGTTCGATTCGGTTTTTCATCACAATGTCCCCGATGTATCTTTTGGGATCAATCATTCCGGCCTGCTGTTCTAATACCCGGTCCATTTCTTTTCTGACGGTTTCGTTCTTGTAAAAGAATCCTCTGGATAACCCTGTCCGCTTTACTAATTTTGGTACAGTTACCTTTTCTCTGTCCGTGAGCATTTGTCGGATTTCTGTAACTGCTCTGTTTATCTTTTCTTCACTTGTTTTCCGGTTACAAGCTATCATCATATCGTATTTGTTCATACTCTTTCTCCCATCCGTCCAGACATTCCAGAACCATCTGCGATAACCTGTTTCTTGCTTTTCTTGTGTCATTTGCCAGTATCTGGTTACTCATTTTTCTATAATATTTTACGTTTTTCAGACTTTTGTGTCCGAGCAGCCTTGCTATCGTCCAGTCATCCAGATGCATTTCTACAAGCTTTACTCCGTAGACATGCCGGT
>PPYF01027583.1_pt1 | contig 20815 bp, 18 predicted proteins | sample 1559871 | NCBI WGS metagenome assembly PPYF01 (sample SAMN08240021, study PRJNA423297) | Human gut metagenome, whole genome shotgun sequencing project.
TGCGAGCGATGAGGCTACCCAGCCGAGTGACCCTCGCAGAAAGTCCAATCTCGTCAAAAATGCCCTCAAAAATCGAAAAACAGGGACTGGGTAGCCACTGAAAGAAAACTGTGAATGCCGCGGCCAGTTGCAAGCAGTTGCGGCCAGTTGCAGGCGGTTGCAGACAGTCGCGAGCAGTCGCAGGCAGTCGCGGCCAGTTGCAAGCAGTCGCAGGCAGTCGCAGGCGGTTGCAGACAGTCGCAGGCGGTTGCAAGCAGTTGCGAGCAGTCGCAGGCGGTTGCAGACAGTCGCGAGCAGTCGCGGGCGACATGGCTCGCAATTAGAGATCCAATAAGAGGTTCAATTACAGGTTGACGATGGTAGCCGCAGGATCCGCCTCGCGCAAAAGGGCCACCACATCCGCGTGGCACGTAAACAAAATCACCTGCCGATGCTCGGCCAAATACGCAAGCGCACGCGCTGCACCACGCCTGCGCTCATCGTCAAAATTTACCAAAATATCATCAGCGAGGATAGGAAGGGAGGCACCCACATTCTCTGCTGTGACCAAAAGCGCAATGCGCAGCGCCAGATAGAGTTGCTGGCGCGTGCCCAGCGAAAGAAGCTCAGGAGGGCGCGTAGTCATAAGTGCGTCTGTTACCTCAATTTGATTGTCGGGATTAATGCGCACCGAGCGCCACGCGTTATCGGTCATGAGCGCGAATAACTCACTTGCAATCCGATACACCTCAGGCTGGCTTTTCTTCTCCCAAACCGCAATGGCCTCAGTCAGAGAGGATTGGGCGATGAGGAGCACGGCAAGCTGATGCTGGGCTGCCGAAAGGCGCGCCTCGACTTGGGCGTAGGCAAACTTCACCTCGTCGAAAGCGGTATCACGCGCCGCCCCAGCAAGCTCTTGGGTGATGCGTCCAAACTCTGCATGCGCCTCTTGGGCAAGCTCACGAGCTTGGGCGCGCTCGTGGTTTTTCTGCTCGAGGCGCGCAGTAAGCTCTGCTTGCGCCGTAGCGGGTTCAAGCTTGAGCGCCCAAAAAACATCTGCTTGATCTGCTTCAAGCTGGGAAACCTCCTCATGCGCTTGCCTGAGTTGATCGCTCAGCAAGGCGATGGTTTTAGCCTGCGCTGCTCGTTCAGCATGGTAGGTGCGCACAGCATCAAGAAGCACATGCGCTCGCTTTAACGACCCTGCCGCACTTTGCAGGTGGTGAGCATCTAAATAGTTCTGGATTTGTATGGTAAGTGCTTCTTGATCAGCCAGCGCCGCATCCAGCGCGTGCTTGTCTTGAAGCATAACCCACTCAAGCTTTTGGATGCGCTCTGCTTGCGCTTCTTCCTCTTTTGACGGGCGTAAAAGCACACTTGCAGCGCCTGCGCCCACAATCACCGCACCAATTGCCACAAGCGCACCCACTCCAAGCACGGTAATGCTTGAGCGCTCGACTCCCTGGGCGCAGATGAAAACACCCAGCACCAGAAGCGCAAGCGCTACCAAGATTGCTCCAGCTAGCTGGATGAGACGCTGGCGGCGACGCCAGCTGGCACGCTCACTCATATTGCTTACGCTTTCAGCCTGAGCAAACTCAAATTCTGCAGTTGACTTGCGGGCGTCGCGCTGCGCATTCTCCACGACGTGCTCGGCGCGTACGCACTTGTCCTCAAACGCATCAAGGGAGTCTCTGAGTTTGTTGAACTGGGTTTGCTCTAGCGCGGCAAGCGCCTCGATATCTGCCTGCTCCTGGGTTGATGTGCCCAGCTCTAACTGCGACGGATATGCGTGATTTGCTAAGGCGTCGCCAGCGACGCCTGCTTGCGCAGCTGGTGCGGCTTGCGTGATGTGTGCAGGCTGCACGGCTTGCGCAGGCTGCGTGGTATGAATGGCTTGTGTAGTTTGCGCATCAGCAAGGGCATGTTCGAGCTGGTTTACGCGCGCCTGCGCTGCGTCAACACGCACATGGAGCGATTCTAACTGCGCAAGCCGCGCGCGCAACTCTTCAATATCAGCATCAAGCTCTTGTTGCTTGGCCGCCAAAGTAGTTTTGCGCTCTGCAAACGAATCCAGCCGTCTTTTCTCCACGCGCAAAGCATCAGCTTGACGGCCAAGCTCTGAAAGCTCATCGTGAAGTTCTTGTTTGCGCGCGCGCAAGTTGGGGATTGAATCAGGAAACTGAGCTGACTTGCTCATCAAGTCCTTAATACGCGCGTCAATGGTAGCAAGTGCATGCGCAGGCGATGCCTGCGTACCTGATCCTGCTGTCAGTAAGCGCGCCGTGACCTCCGTATGTCTATCAAGACCAAGGAGCTCATCGCTTGTAAGAGCAAACATGGTATCAAAGGTAGCTTTATCAATATCACCCACCACGCTTGCAAACGCAGGTAAAGACTCTGGTGCCACCCCCGGAGCACGTTTGATTTCAACAACTTCAGATGCGCTTTGGACTGCAGGCACGCTTTCAGACACAAGAGCGCTTCCGATCGCAGACGCAGGTACGACCTCAGGTGCAGGCAAAGAGGTAGCTGTTGCAAAAAAGAGACTTCCTGCGCGCTCAGCAGCTTCTGGCTTATACGAATTGGTGTTGCCACGCGCCGCAAGCCAACCAAACAACACGCCGCGCACGAGCTGATTAATAGTCGTTTTGCCTGTCTCGTTTTTGCCGTAAACCACATTTAGGCCCGGCGTAAACGGACCGACAATCATGTTGGCAAAGCGACCAAAATTAGTGAGTTTAATATGTTCGAGAAACCAGGTTTGCTTCACGGACGTTCACCCCACTTAGGCACCGCCCCATCGCTTAATAAATCAAGCACGATGGTCTCAGCCTCGTCCATCGCGCCTTCAAGCGAGTCAGCTAATCCGCGTGGCATGGTGAGCCCACGCTGGTAAAACTCCTGCTCAAGCTCCGCAACCGTCGCCGCACGCGAGGCTGCCTTTCCATCAAGCGTATGCATGAAAACCGCCGGGAACAGCCCCTCGGCCTCAAGCGTCGCGCGATCCACCGGAGGGCGTGTCGCACCCGTAATAGCATCAATAAAGAAAAAATCATAGGAGTCATTGAGCGCGCGACGTATATCCTCGCGCACTTGATCGGTCAGCTGTGCGTGAAGCGCTGTCGTCCCTATAAGCCGCACACGGCAAATCATATGCTGCGCATGCGAGCGCGCGTTGAGTGCAAACTGAGTCGCCTGAATTTTCTCCTGAATCTGCGTGATAGTCTCGCACGATGAAACATCGACTTCGAATCGCTGCCACACAACGGGTGCCGTAGGAATAAATTCTACGCGATTGGGTTCATCATCTGAAAGCGTTACGAGTAGAATCCCATGGTCGCCCGTTTCCTGAATAGCGCGTCCTTGCGGACAACCCGAAAAGGCAATCACGGGCGCATCAGGCGGGATCAACACTTTTTGATGAATATGTCCGCACGCCCAATAATCGAGGCCGCGGCGCATTAATTCGCGCGGTTCAACCGGCGAGCGTGTTGGATCAATATTGAGCCCCGTGTGAATGACGCCAATGGTAAAGTCGGGCTCATATGGTCCTGGAAGTGCTTCACAACAATTTGCCCACGTAATACCCTCAGAAACATCGCGGTCTTGAGGAAATGAGCGCGCATAATAGCCGCGGCCGCCGAGCACGACACGAATAGGGTCGGACGCGCTGGCGGCGCTGTGAGCGCTAGGGGCGCTAGGGGCGCTAGGGGCGTTGTGAGTCCCAGACGCGCTGACGGCGCTGTGAGCGCCAGGAGCGCTAGAGACGCTGGCGACGGTGTGAGTCCCAGACGCGCTGGCGGCGTTGTGAGCGCCACGCACCCCATCGCCTGCATCATCACGCCTATCACACCCATCATCACCTTTAATAAACGTAAAAAAGCTCGGTGTCTCTACAGAAAACAAGTGCGTATTGGACGGCAACGTGCCGTACTCGGCCGACCACGAACTCAAAGGATCATGGTTGCCGGTACAACAATAGACAGGAATGTCTGCCGCCGCCAGCTGCTGGAGACCGTTCATAAAGAGCGCGAAATCCGCATACGAAGGACGTGCGCTGTCAAAAATATCGCCAGCGATGATCACAAAATCAACCGCTTCCGTAATAGCCACATCAATCATGCGTTGAAACGCTGTCGGGATAGCAGTCAAAAGCGTACTAGCCCAGCGGGGCGATTGCGTACGCAGTCCACTAAAGGGAGCACCCAAATGTAAATCAGCGGTATGTATAAACCTTATTGATCGCGCCATGAGCTGTGTCGTTTCTGTGGCCACTCTTCTTGTGGTACTCCCTTTGTAGTACTCCTTCTTGCCGTATTTTCTTGCAGTTGGTTCGCGTGTGGCTACTCCGCGTAACCGCCGTAGGACGAATCATCAAAATAGTTGGTAAATTTAGTGTACTCGCCAACAAAGGTAAGCTTAATATCACGCGTCGGACCATTGCGATGCTTGGCCACAATGAGCTCAGCCTCACCTAAGTCAGGACGCTTGTCGGATTCCGCCTCCGCCTCTGAAGTCGAGCGATCCAAAAACATAACAATATCCGCATCCTGCTCAATGGAGCCTGACTCACGCAAGTCCGAAAGCATCGGACGTTTGTCGCCACGCGTATCAATGCTACGAGAGAGCTGCGAGAGCGCGATAATGGGGATATCGAGTTCTTTAGCAAGCACCTTCAAGCCACGTGAAATTTCCGCAACTTCAACCTGACGCGCATTGGGTCGCGGAATTACTGGCTGCATAAGTTGCAGGTAGTCCACAATAATGAGGCCGTTTTTCACATCTCTAAAAAGACGACGTGCCTTAGTGCGCAATTCGGTAATAGTAAGCGATGGGGAGTCATCAATATAGAGCGTATTATTTGCCGTCAGCCCCGCTTCTGCGTTCACAATAGCAAGCATGTCGGCCTCAGAAAGCTGACCTGATCGCAAACGATGCAGAGGCACTTGTGCCTCAGAGGCAATAATGCGCTGCGTAATCTGCACCGATGACATTTCGAGCGAGAATAACACAACCGTCGAACCGATTTTTGCCGCGTTGGCGGCCAAGTTCATAGCAAACGAGGTCTTACCCACCGCAGGACGCGCGGCCAAAATAATGAGATCCCCGCCACGCAAGCCGCAGAACAGCTTATCCACATCGATAAATCCAGTTTGTACACCCTGAATTGCCGTATCACGGTTAGCCATGTCCGCAATCTCGTTATTGGTCTGCTCGACCAGCTCCACAATGGACTTAAACGTCGATGCCACGCGCTGCTCAGTCACGCCAAACAAGCTCGCCTCTGCCTTACCAATGAGCTCAGTCGTGTCCGCCGGCGAATCATACGCAAGCGCGCTGATGCTTGCTGAGGCGTACAACAGATCACGCCTGATGGCATCGCGCGCAACAATGTCAGCATGGTGGTTCCAATTGGTGAGCGCAAATGTATTGTCTGTCAGCTCGAGCAAATACGCCTGACCGCCAACCGCCTCAAGCTGGTTTTTTGCTGTGAGCTGATCCGCTACTGAAATAACATCAATTGGAATGGATTTGGATGTCATCTCACGCATCGTTTCAAATATGATGCGATGGGCCGGCCGAAAAAAACTCTCTGGTTTGAGCTTTTGAACCACTTCTTCAAACACACCCAGAGAAAGCAAACACGCGCTCAGTACCGTTTGCTCTGCCTCGATATTTTGCGGCAGTGTCGTGTTGGTCGCCTGTGGCCATGCTTGCCCGCGACTTGCTTGCCCACGGCCTGCTTGTGAGCGTGCATTTTGCGATTGGGCTATTTGCAAGCGGTTGCCCTGATAGCCTCCCTGAGCGCGAGCGCCCTGCATCCCTTGTGGGCTTGGACTCTGCATCCCCGGCGCGCCCTGCGGATATACTCCCTGAGGATAGGCACTTTGTTGATAGGCGCGCTGCTGCGGTGCAGCTTGATATGCACTCTGTTGCGGTACAGCTTGATATGCACCCTGTTGCGGTGCAGCTTGATACGCACCCTGGGAATATGCAGGATATGCTGCAGCAGCATATCCTTGCGCAGGTTGGGCGGAGTGAGCGGGTTGAGTACCGGCAACGGGCTGTCCACCTGCAACAGATTGAGCATCTGCAACGGGCTGTCCACCTGCAACGGGTTGAACAGCCGGCACAAATTGCGATCCAGAAGCAGGTTGCATATTAGGTGTATTCGAAATATCAGGCATAGATTTTATCCTCATAGTTCACAAAGTAAAAAAGCTCTCTCCACTATAACAATGGAGAGAGCTTTCTAGCATTACGCGTCTTGAAATTTCATACAAGATTTCTATGTATGAAAGTAACGAGTGTGAGCTGTTGCTCATCGTGAGCTCTTGCTCAGTGCAAGATGCTACTCAGCGTCAGCTGCAGCTTCTTCAGCCTCGTTTACAGCAGCAACTTCCTCAGCAGTTTCTGCCTCAGCATCAGCTTCAGCCTTTGCATCCTCGTCAGCAGCTGCAGCAAAGGAAGCCGCATCGCCAACTAAAACATTCAAGGTAGCCTTGATGTCACGATACAAAGAAACGAGAGCTTCGTGCTCGCCAGCAGTCTTGATTGCGCCCTTAAGGTCGATACGACGACGATCAACGTCAAGACCAACCTGCTCATTGATAGCATCAGCAATCATAGCTGCGGTTACGGAACCAAAGAGTACACCCTCTTCGCCCACGCGAGCCTCAACCTTAACAGAGGCATTCTCAAGGATTTCCTTGTTCTTGTTAGCCTCAGCAATACGGCTCTCTTCGCGTGTTGCAATGTTGTGCTTGCGCTGCTCGAGCTGCTTTAAGTTGCCCTTAGTAGCAGCAACAGCAATTCCCTGAGGGAATAAGTAATTGTTAGCAAAGCCGTCAGCTACGTCGATAACGTCGCCTTCTCCACCCTTGCCTTTAAGTTCAGAAAGCAGGATAACCTTCATAGCATCCTCCTCTTAGCGATTGCGACGATCGCCACGGCCAGAAACAGCTGGTACGGAGTAAGGCATGAGAGCCATCTCACGTGCGCGCTTTACGGCATTAGCAATCTCGCGCTGGTGCTGGGTGCAAGCGCCCGTTACACGACGAGGCTTGATCTTCCCACGATCAGTTACATATTTACGCAGCATCTGAGTGTCTTTGTAGTCAATGTACTCGGTGTGATCCTTGCAGAATTGACAATACTTACGACGAGGCTGCTTTGCATAATCAGACATGTTGAACCTCTTTCGGTGATTAATCTCTTACAAACAAATAATGCGCGAACCTAGACCAGCCCAGATTAACCTGCAAATCCAGATTAGATCTCGAGCAAACCTAGAACGAGCCTAAAACGATTTCCTAGAAGGGGATATCTTCATCATAAATGGAGGAATCCACTGCAGGAACAGCAGGCGCTACCGGAGCCGAAGCTGCGGGAGCCTGTGCTGCTGGCTGCTGATATGCAGGTGCAGCTTGCTGATATGCAGGAGCAGGAGCAGCTTGGCGATTGGCGTCATTGCGTGCAGACATGAACTCTATTTCATCAACAATAACTTCAATCTTAGAGCGCTTCTGTCCATCGCGTTCCCATTGCGACCAACGCAATTTTCCCTCAATGGCAACCTTGGCACCCTTGCTCAAAAAGCGCGACACGCTTTCTGCGCGAGCACCGAACATCGTACAATCGATAAAGTTGGGATAATCTTCCCACTCTTGCGTTTGCGGATTGCGACGACGATCATTAACCGCCACGCCAAAACCAAGTACGGGCATACCAGATGCCGTAGAACGAAGTTCTGGATCGCGGGTTAGATTACCACTGATAATAACGCGATTGATGCTCATAATAACCTCCAAAAATGCGAAGCATATGGTGTGTTCCTAAAAGATAGAATCTAGTATCCCTTAGAATCTTCCTCTTTCTTCTCTAGCTTCGCGATTGATTTTCTTGCTGTACCTCTAAAAGCACATAACGTACATTACGCACGATCAGGACGATGCGTGATCATGTGACGCTCTACTGAGTCAGTGATGCGCAAAATACGATCAAGCTCAGCGATGCTTTCTGGATTTGCATGGAAATCAATGAGAGTGTAATCACCGTCGGTCAGACCGTTGATCTCGTAAGCAAGCTTGCGCTTACCCCAGTTGTCAACGTTGTCTACGGTTCCATCACTTGCTGCGATGGTGTTTTGGATACGAGTCATTACTGCCTCGCGTGTCTCCTCATCTAACGATGGGGCTACAAAGAACAAAAGTTCATAAGCCTTCATGTGTCACCTCCTCTGGACTTACGGCTCCGGGCGCTGAAGGCAACCCCGGAACAGGAATAGCTTAGCAATAATAGCACTAAATCAAGATTTACTTACCTAAACTTTTGCCACTGGTTCTTTTACCAACCAGATTTCCATATTCTTTTCCCTATTCCATTCAATAATCTCGTCCGACAGTCTCATCCGACCGTCTTAGCTAACAATCTCATCGATAGATTCAACATTGCTTGCCCATGCTGGAATCTACTCTACGCCGTCCTTCTCAAGCGAATTACAGCAGCATCTGAGTCCCATCTAACACGGATCTCAACAAACGCTCAACTCAGTTTAATGTAATCGAGAGATATCCTTTGGCAGGCGCGCGCAGTATAATTCTTGTTACGCAAGATCCTAGCTACCTGTTTTAAAAAGTCGTTTGGGATTTTCGAGCCAGTAATTTTCGCTTTTATCATGTACGTAATAATGCTTACAGTTCACGACAAGATGAGGAGAACCGCAGAATTAGGTATTGCTCTGCGTGTATTAGCTACGTTACGTGTCGACCTTAAAAGTCTATGACTGAAGACAAAGCTAAAGAAAAAGCTGCTTAATAGTGATGGTGTTTCGTGCGATTGAAAAGCGCAATAACAATACCAGCAACAACGACAGCACCTACAACACCAACAACTGCAACAACAGGAGCTGTTTCTGGAGTTGGATTAGCAGCAAGAGGTGTCGCGTCATCAGCGATAGTTTCTGCTTCAACTACACTATCGGCTTCCAAAACCTCAACTTGACTTGCATTAGCAACAGAACGGTTATCAGAGGAAGCGCTTGTAATACCCACTACGCCAAGCGTTACAAAGGCAGCGAAAAGAACAGCCAACGCGCCTGAAACTAGCCTGAAAAGCAAGGTATGTTGTGTGCGTTCGGTCATGGAAATCACCCGCCTTTAATCCACTGTCCATGATACTAGAAGGAAGGGCGCCTTGGAAAGGCTCTCAGAGCTTTTTTATTATTTAATTACTCCCTAGTCGCTAGCAGAACTCCCATAAAAAAGCTTCTTGTGCAGTGCGATTCTTTTGTTGTTCGGCTCACTACAAAAACGGTGCCCAAGATGCTTACAAATTATTTTCATTTGCTTATTAAACAGTTCGAAATTCTTGCATTGCTTAGTAGTTAGCGTAAACACGGCAATTCCCTTTGAAAGCAATTCGTTTCTACGCACGGCATCACGAGATATATTGTCATTTGAATTATGAAAAGCAAGCGAATCGTATTCCACGGCAAACTTATAATCGTGCCAATAAAAATCGCATACGCGTTTATCTGCATTAGCACTAGAAACCTGAGAAAAATCAATACTATGATTTAGCTTTGGATGAGGTAAACCATAGCCACCATAACGGGAAGGAGTCACAAACATCATCGCAACTCGTGACTCCATTGGAGATGCCGAGTAGTCGAGAATATTTGCAGCAACTTTATGTGCTTTCTGTAAACCGTACGATTTATCTTGATTATCCAAGTATTTTTTAAGCGATGTCGCAGACATAACGGGATTCACGTCATACCGAATATCGACCACTTCAATACCTTTTGCTACTCCCAAAAAGTTTTTCTTTGTCTCATCAAGATACGCATATGTCCCACATAGCTCATACGCTAAAAGCGTTAAATCTGTCTCTGAAAGACATTGCGACATTTGAACAATTAAAGCTTCTGGCCTCGCAACAAATATACGCGGAGCCACTCTTATAAAACTATTTGTCTGCATTTTCAGCCCATAACACATAATGCGCTTTGAGCGAGCTCTATTTTCAGGAAGACAATTACAACGGATCGGCTCATCCATACATTGCGAATTGAAAACTCCCATCTCTTCAAAAAGATTTACGCTGGGCACATCTGAACTTGTCGGAACAATACTGCTTATCTTTCTGTTTGATATGGCCTCTTTTAGCGATCGCAACAATATCGCATCTTGCGAGTTCGCTAAAATCTGAGTATCGCAACCTAACAAGCGGGCTCTTCTAATCAATTGCAGTGCAGTATGGTGACTTAAGAAAATATTCATAGGTCTACCATACAAAGAGAATCTTAATGAGATTACAGACTGATCTTATTTAGTTCTTATTTCAAACTATGCTCGACATTTTTTCCGCTCAATTTGACGAAATAAGACTTTGTGCGAGGGTGCATTCTCTTGACAGTCCCATCGTCTTTTTAAACGAGTGTAAAATCCTCACAGAAGGTACCGATTTTGTCACGAAATACCTGATAATGCTCTCTATCAGACTCAATCCCCCACAACCATCCTCACCCAAAGTCTAATCTCGTCACAAACAGCCTAAATATTAAAAATAAGTGAAGTTTTATGGGTTGGTAACACGAATCACCTTCACCTCGCGCACATAAAAAAGCTCCGCACCTTTTCCTTGATGCGGAGCGCAAAACCCTTATTTAATTTTTACTCGCAGCAACCCACGAAGCAACCCACGGCAGCCTTCAACACGAAACGACCTGCAATAAAAACCTAGCTCGCGTTACTCGCCCTTCGCGTTATTCGCCCTTCGCGTCACCCGCAACCCCGGGCTCGTCACCCGCACAACCCCGGCCGCGGCACCCGCGCCCTAGGCTTCATCTTTATCAGCAGCTTCAGCAGCCGCTGCAGCTTCAGCCTCTTCAGCCATCGCAACAATATCATCAACGGTATATGATGCCGCTGTCTTTGCCGCTGCCTCACCAGCAACATCAACAACGGAAGCAGCAGGATCTGCCGTAGGATCAAGCGATCCTTCCATGTCCAGCTCAAGCTTCAAGCCCTCCATAAAATTAGGAGCAGGGCCAACATAGACAATCTCGCGATCAATCCCTTTATCATCATACAAGTACGCAAATGCATAGCCTGCTTCTTCACCAGGCAAACCACCCTCAGCGATCAGCGCATCACGCATTCCTGCCTCAGTATCAATGTAGCCGTCATAACAGAATGCATACGCCGTAGCACCACGCGCACCTTGCACTTCTTTGCGTGCAGCCAAGAAACATTCCTCAGCATTGTCACTAGGATGGGTCTCAATAAACAAGTTCTCCTTGACAGCAAGACCGGTGAAAGGAATTACGTCCTCGCCGGCCTCCATCTTGTCAGCGGCCTCGTCTAAAACCACCTTGATGACTGCCTTCAGCACATCCTCAATATCCTCAGTCGGCGCATTATGTTCTGCATCTACCATACGATCAGACATCACAAGCTCCTATCGTCGTTCATATGCCTCTCGCACAATTATGTGCATATGGTTCTTTCTTTGTTGGTTCTTTCGTTGTTTATATTTCTATGAGTGTAGCGGCTCACTTATAAGGTGGCGATTAGGTTATGCGCTAACGCAAGATCACGCTAGGTCGGCGGCGCGGAGCGGTGCGTTCAAAAACCACATCAGGATATCCAACTAACATACATGCAGCAAGCGGCTTGCCTACCTCCCGATCAAGAAATACACCTGCTTGAGGAAGCATTTCAATTGCACGGCGCAAATAGCCGTTATAAAGCACTCCAAGCCCTACAGTGCTCGCCGCAATCTCAATAGCACCTGCTGCAAGACCTCCATCAAGAGGATCAGCGGACTCGATACAGAGTACGGCAGGCGCATTCCTAAACAGGTAGTCCTCTTTTCCCTTGTCAAAGTTGTCCAACATGCGGCCGATCGTCTGGTAATCAGCAGGCAAGGTTTTGTGTTGCGCTTCAGCTTGTAGGGAAGTTTTTCTGTATGCCTCGTGAAGCGCACTCCAAACAATATCTTTAAACTCTTGCAGCTGATTCTGAATGATATAGAACCTATTTTGCTGCGTATTTTTCGCAGTAGGCATATGTCCACCCACTTCGACCGTGAGCATATGCCAAATCTCATGAGGAATAGTTTGCCCTGCAAAATTTCTAATAGAACGCCTAAACTTCACCGTATTCACTACATTTTGAGTCGGAAGATCAAACGTTTCAGGATTGTAAGCCACTAACTCTTCTTGATAGTACGGATTACGTGGCGCCGCCTCAGGACAGATAGCAACACATTGTCCACACAAGAAACACTCATGGAGCACCTTTGCCTTGCGGACGTTATCTCCGATTGCGCTCGTTTGCCTATCTTCTACTTGCTCTGCATTGTCATACGCAATCATTTCGATGTTGTGCGCCACACAATTTGCAGCGCAAGCACCACAACCAATGCATTTGTCCTCATCAATCTCAATCATAACAAACTCCTCCCCGAACACCGCTTGCCGCATCACTTGCCGTCCCTCTTGCTACACCCTCTTGATAACAGTGCCGCTTATTGTTACTAGTAAATAGATAAAACAATAAACAAATAAAAACGCAAAACAAAGACACAAACAAGCTTAAAACAAACGCAGCTGCTGAAAGGAACATCATGAAAATTGCCATCCCTAGTGAAAGCAGTACTGGCTTCGATAGTATCCGAAGCGGTCACTTTGGCCACGCACCTTATTTCACCCTTGTCACCTACACTGATGATATGGACATTGAAAACGTTGAATCCATCCAAAATGTTGATCACGATGCCGTTGGTTGTGGAGGCGTGATTGATTTTGTTTCTAGCCTTAATGTCGATGGGATTCTCGCAGCAGGCATGGGTATGCCTCCCTTCACTCGCTTCACTAATCAAGGAGTGAAGGTATATTCGGACACTACTGAACCAAATGTTGGCAAAGTGGCTCAGATGTTTGCGGAAGGCAAAGTTGCACTCATGGATCCAAGTGCTGCATGTCGCCACTAGACATTCTGTCAGCTCCCTGTTTAAGCCCTTATAATTTACAACATCATATTTAGGATCTCATATTTAGGCTCCCATATTTAAACTCATCTATTTGAAGCTGTCTTATCAGCCCCTAACAAGTGCCAAGAAAGTCTTATCGGCTTCTTGGCACTTACAGTTTTTACGCTACACCCACTTTCAATGTTTGGAGCCCTGCAAAGATTTGGCGATGGATGTGAGGTTCATTTATATATTTAATTACCTTTAATTCTTTTAATCTCTTTTTCAAAATCGTTTTCGTATGTTCGATCCTGAATTACCTGGAACTTTCTAAATTCTTCTCTTGCCTTAGCATCAGCCTGCTTTTTACTGCGTGCACCTTTATGTTTTAGAACCGAACGTCTATTGAACTCCAAGAAATCAAAGCTACATTCTTGAAAGATGTCAGTAATCTTTTGGTAGGCACATCTCTCGCTTGCACGTATATCACGAATCCTGACTAGTAATTCATCAAAATAATCCTTACCAAAAGGTGCGCCATTTTTGAGCATATCGTCATTAAGTACAAATCCCTTAACGATATATTCCTTAAGAGTGGCTGTAGCCCATTGTCTGAACCGCGTTGCTTGCTTTGAATTAACTCGGTATCCAACAGCGATGATCGCATCGAGATTATAGAATCGTAGCGTTCTTGTAACCTTTCGGGATCCTTCTTGACGAACTACCGAGAATTCCTCGGTAGTTGCTGATTCCTGCAATTCCTCTTCTTTATATATATTCGATAAATGCAATGACACATTATCAGAAGAGCAATTGAAGAGTTCCCCCATTTCTTTTTGCGTTAACCAAAACGTCTCATTGAGATAACGCACTTCAACTGGCACGTTACTAATGCCATCTTGGTAAAGAATAATCTCTGCCTTTATTGGTTCTTCTTCATTCATCTCTATCGCCCCTTAATCCCATCGAATTCAACAGGATTCTATTCACGTAGTAGTACTCCTAGTAAGTTTTAGCGAACAGCATCAAATGTTATTAAATAAAAACCCGCTTTGACTAGGCCAAGTGACCTGCGCAAAACGGGTTGAAAACTCTGGCGGAAGGAGAGGGATTTGAACCCTCGTTACCGGGAGTGCCGGTAAAACGGTTTTCGAGACCGCCGCATTCAGCCGCTCTGCCATCCTTCCAAAGGTATTCAATTGTATGCCGATGAGACCATCTTAGAGCAAGTACATTTGCAACTGCCCCATGCAAGTACATTTGCAAATGCCTCATTCGGATTCAGTAGTCATCCTAAACCCGATAGCATCAGCACCCATCAGCTTAAAAACAAAACGCCCTTGCCGGGCGTTTGGAATTTTCTGGCGGAGAGATGGGGATTCGAACCCCAGATACGCTTTTGGCGTATACACGATTTCCAATCGTGCTCCTTAAGCCAGACTCGGACATCTCTCCTTGTTTGACCCATGCACATCCACGTATTGCGCAGACACTACATGCGACCAAGAATTATAGCAAATTAGTACGCGCTGACAAGAGAATAAAAGCCATCTTGCGCCAAAATCTTCAGTGGAACATCAAAAAGTGCGCTCATGCGGTCGGAAGTAAGCTTCTCCACCTTGGTCCCATCGTCAAAAATATGCGCACTTTTAATCATCAAAACCCGATCAATTTCTGGAATGATGTCCTCGGGATAATGCGTAACCAAAATGATGGACTTACCGGCGTGATGCAAATCGCGCATGGCCTTGCGAACGTAGAACATGCCCTCCGGGTCAAGCCCAGTGGTTGGTTCGTCAAAGACAATAACCTCGGGATCATGAATCAACGCGCGCGCAATAAGCACGCGGCGTGCCTGGCCTGAAGAAAGCGTCTTAATACCGCGGTTGGCCAGATGACCCACACCAACCATCTCGAGCGCTGCCTGTGCGCGAGCAAGCGATTCATCCGTTACCACGCAATGACTCGGCACCCCAAGCGTACCAAAAAGACCACCGCACACAATCTCAAGCACCGGCAACTGCACCGTAATCTGATCCTGCATGGTTGACGAGACCACACCCATCACGGACTTGATGTCAGCGAGCGTGGCGCGATCGTCACCCTTGAAGTAGACCGGCGGATTGTCACGATGAAGCGGCAAAATCTCACGCGTCATCAACTGGATAAACGTTGATTTACCGGCGCCGTTTGGTCCTAATATGGCGATGGATTCGCCTTGCTCGAGCTGGAAATGCTCAACGTCTAAAATGGTGTTTCCTTGGCGACGCACGACGGCATCGTTAAACTCAATCAATGGTGGGAGCTGAGTAGATTGCGAGCAACTAGATTCTAGGGGGGATTCCCGGAGGGATTCCAAGGTGGACTCCAGGGTAGACTCGGGGGTTGGTTCCATATGCGCTTCCTTTGCCGTAACAGCTATGACTCTTTGTTTCCTTACTTTACCTAATTAAAGATAGTACCAAATTAAAAATCGCTCCAACATGCAAGCAAAAAAGAAGGTTACAAGGAAAAGAGCCAGCCTCGGACATTCTCGAGACCAGCTCTTTTAGTAAGTTTAGTAAGAAGTTAAGCAATTGAGCAACGTACCAAGTGACTATGCACCTCCACCAGGAGCAGAAGCTGCATCACCTTGGACTATTCGTCCTCATCGGAGCTAGAATCGCCGCCTCCACCAGAAGCGGAACCATCGTTTTGAGCTGTATCACCTTGGACTACTCGCCCTCAGTAGAACCGTCACCTTGGGTTGCGTCGCCCTCAGTAGAGGAGCTACCCTCTGCTGAAGCATCGCCCTCACCAGAGGCGCCTTCACCTTCAACCGTTGGGAAGTCCTCCTCAGTGGTAGTCTCATCGCTTGACTCATAAGCAGACATGTCAATGTTGTAAGGAACGTTTTCTGGCATGTCGTTAATCACGATCTCAGCATTGTCCTTGTAGGAGGTATACCACTCTTGGTACTTGGTTGACTGATTTTGGCTCGTCAAAATATTGCGCATGTAATCAACGAACTCGGTAGGGATATCGGCAACTGCAGTTGTCTTCTCTGCTGGTGTGTACGTATCCGTGCAAAGGATGATATGCGTGCCATACTCAGAAGTTACTAGCCCTGACATCTGTCCTTTGGAAAGACCAGAGAGTGCATCTTGATACTCAGTCACAAAGCTTGAGAGGGTATCCCAGCCCACATCGCCACCATTTTGAGCAGAGCCAGAATCCTGAGAGTACTGCTTGGCTGCATCCTCAAAACTGATCTCGCCGTTATTGATCTTGTCTAGAACCTCTTGAGCGGTAGCCTCATCGCCAGGACTAAAAAGGATATGGCTTGACTTGTGAGAATTCTCAAACATGGACTTATACATGTTGAACATCTCGAGAAGCTCTTCATCGGATACGGTTACATCCGAAGCAACTTTTTCTTGAAGGCGCTGCTTTTTCAAGCCCTCATTGATAGCCTCTTTGTATTCATCTTCAGTGGTGCCAGCCTTTTCGAGCGCCTCTTTCCAAGCAGCGTCATCGTCATAATTGGCTTTCATGGCATCAAGCTGTTCTTGAACCTCAGAGTCTTCAACGGTGATCTCGTACTCAGTGCATGCCTGATCCACCAACTCTTTTTCTACATAGTAGTCAATGACATTCTCGCGCACTGTCTTAGGCTCAAACGATGATTGTTTCATCCATTCTGCCCAAGCAGCATCTTCTGTTAATTCAGAACTCGTACGAAAATCTTGAATGTATTTGGTAACGGTATCCTCATCAATATTTGATCCGTTGACCGTAGCCGCTACACCACCGGTGTAGCCGTAATTGTTGCCCGCACAACCACTCAACACAAAAGTTGAAGCTAAGGCAAAGATACTTGCCATGACGGCGATGCCAAATCGTTTGACCAAAACACCCTGTTTCATCAAATCTCTTTTCTTATGTGTGTCCAATATTTTATTCCGCTGTTCACTTCCATTGTTCACGCAACACGACATGCAAGGCATGAGCGCTACGCCACCACGTCAAAGTGAACAAGCTGTAGAACCTTGCTGTATCCTCTATCTCACTATGCCGTTGTGTGTTTGAGATAGGTATGGCATAGGAGATACAAGCTACTCGCAAGATACCCGAAACAACTGTTACGGAACTGCAAAAAAGTTAGCGTGCTTATTATTGCGCATCTTGGACATATGATGCGATCAGGATCGCCCATGTACACGGGAAATGCACTATTTGGGCTGTTCTCTCCACACTTTGTTCATAACGACTCGCATGGCGCCTCGTGGTGTACCTCGCGTTGTCCGCGCATTGTACCTCGTGTTGTACCTCGCGTTGTACCTCGTGTTGCGAGCACCATCGGCTTGAGTAGCCAATCGCAAGGTTCCCCACCGTTTTTCATTTTTTGGACGTGTTTTGACAAACGAAGACTTTCTGTGAGGGTGTATCCAAAGACGTCAACAAATCGTCGAGTATTATCAGACATTCCGTGACAGAATCGGTACCTTCTGTGAGGATTTTGACTCTTTTTAAGGAGGCGATGGGGCTGCCCAGCCGAGTAGCCCTCGCACAAAGTCGAATTTCGTCATTTCCCCTTGGGAAATGACGAAAAAAGAGACGCCGCTTTGACCTGACGCCTCTTTTGGTATCTCGTATTTCGTTGTACGCTCAGTCCGTAGCAACACTCCGCAGCGGCACTCCGCAGCGACACTCACACTCAGTCGCGCTTACTTGTTTTTAGCTTCCTTCTTGCGCTGAGTTGCTGACAAGATGCGCTTGCGCAGGCGGATGGAAACCGGTGTAATCTCGACGAGCTCATCATCCTCAATATATTCAAGAGCCTCTTCAAGCGTGAAAGTAACGGGAGGAGTAAGCTGGATAGCTTTATCTGCACCACTCGAGCGCTGGTTACCAAGCTGCTTTGCCTTAGCAACATTAACAACCATGTCGCCTTCTTTAGCGCTCTCCCCAACGATCATACCCTCATAGCAATCCTCACCAGGACCTACAAACAAACGACCACGCTGCTGGAGCGTATCAAGGGCATATGCAACTGACTTCTCAGTAGCCATAGCAATCATAGAGCCATTCTTGCGACCTTGGAACTCCCCTCTATAAGGGCCATACTCGCTAAAGTGGTGGAACATTGTTGCCTCGCCACGGGTAGCGTTCAAGAGTTTGGTGCGCAAGCCCATGGTGCCACGAGAAGGAATCTTAAAGACAAGATGAGTTTGATCACCACGTTGGAACATGTCTGTCATCTCGCCGCCAGCCGAGCCAAAGACCTCAATACACTTACCTGCGTACTCGCTTGGCGTATCAACCGTTGCTTCTTCGATAGGCTCAAGTTTATTACCTACCTCATCCGTTTTGATGATAACGCGCGGACGACCAACCTGGAATTCAAATCCTTCGCGACGCATGGTCTCCATCAAGACAGAAAGATGAAGCAAACCACGGCCTGCAACTTCCATGCCAGACTTATCTTCAAGCTCAGTAATGCGCATGGAGATGTTAGACTCAGCCTCTTTATTGAGGCGCTCTTTGAGTTGGCGAGCACCCACAATCTCACCCTCGCGACCTACAAGCGGAGACGTGGAAGCCTCAAACACAACAGCCATCGTAGGCTCTTCAACTTGGATTGGGTCAAGCATGACGGGAGTATCGCGATTGGTCACCATATCTCCGATATCAGCATCCTCAACACCAACAACGGCGATGATGTCACCGGCATAGGCTTCTTCAACTTCCTTTTTACCCAATTCCTCAAAGGTAAAGACTTGTTTAATCTGTGTGTTGTAACGGGTGCCGTCGTTTTTAATGATGAGAACTGGCTCATTTTTGTGCATGGTGCCTGAGAAGAGACGACCTACACCAATACGACCAACAAAACTTGAATGATCAACCGTGCAGATCTGCAACGCAACCGGACCGTTAGGCTCACAATCAGGGGCAGGAACCTCTTGCAAGATAGTGTCAAGCAGAGGAACCATATTCATATTGCCATCATCAGGTTCATAGCGCGCAAAACCATTCATGGCAGACGCATAAATGACGGGGAAGTCCAGCTGCTCATCACTTGCTTCAAGTTCAACCATTAAGTCAAAGACTTCATCAAGCACTTCTTCAGGACGGCTACCGGGTCGGTCAATCTTGTTGATAACCACCACAATACGCAATCCCAAAGACAGCGCCTTAGAGAGCACGAAGCGAGTCTGAGGCATAGGGCCTTCAAACGCATCAACAATGAGCAGCGCGCCATCAGCCATGTTCAAGACGCGCTCAACCTCACCGCCAAAGTCCGCGTGACCTGGCGTATCAATAACATTGATCTTGACGCCTTTGTAGGTGATAGAAATGTTTTTGGACAAGATGGTAATGCCGCGCTCGCGCTCTTGGTCGTTAGAATCAAGTACGCGCTCAGCTACCTCTTGATTCTCGCGGAATACACCTGCGGTGTAGAGCAGACGATCAACCATAGTAGTTTTGCCATGATCAACGTGAGCGATGATTGCGACGTTTCTAATGTTTTCCTGTTTCATGTGCGCTCCTGAGTTCAAGGTATGTCAGCCTCATGCACGGAGCGACATCCAGAGCACGCAGATCCAGTCCGCCACCATGCACCAGGCAAACACACCACTGCAATAAAAAAGCGGACCTTGGTAGATCCGCTTGAAAATTCGTGGTGGAGCATAGGGGGATCGAACCCCTGACCTCAGGCTTGCAAAGCCCGCGCTCTCCCAGCTGAGCTAATGCCCCACGTGGTGCAGTACCTATAGTACCAATTCTGCGTAATTTTTCAATCTATAATAAACACTCCGCCGGCTAACTCGGCTCACGACGGAGTGTTTATCCGTACAATGGTGGGCCCAAGCAGACTTGAACTGCTGACCTCACGCTTATCAGGCGTGCGCTCTAACCAGCTGAGCTATGGGCCCGAAAAATCGCGCTTGATTAATTTACGACAACCTTACAGTCCGGTCAAGAAAAAATGCGGAATTCATACATTTTGACCACTCACCACATGTAAGCGGCGCACGAACGGCAAACAAGCAGCACACAATTGCACTCTTTGTCTTCCATTCAGCACAAGATTGGCAACAAACTACCCTCAAACCGTAATCCACACACCTTATTTGCCCCATAAGATGATACGTTTGAAACAGCCAAAGAGGCGCTCATCGCAAGAACGGTACAATTCATGTGCAATTCTTGCATCACATAGAAGGAGGCGATGAGATGATTCCGCTTACGGTACAAACACTCATTGTCTCGAATTCGAACATGCCATCCGTTTTAGTCATGCGCCCGGATGAGCCACTCAATAGCAGCGGTAACGCGCGCGTCATCCCTATCTGGATTGGACTTCCCGAGGCAACACAAATTGGTATTGCACTTGAGCATCTGGTCATGCCGCGCCCGCTTACGCATGATCTTTTCATGAACGCTATAGCAAGCTTGGATGCTTTCATTGACCACGTTGAAATTTACGATCTTGTAGATACAACGTTCTACGCCAAACTTTTCTTGCGTCAGCATGAACGCTCTGTGGTATTGGACGCGCGCCCAAGCGATGCTATTGCGCTCGCCATCAAGCAGGACGCTATGGTCTACATTGATGAGCCCATCTTAAACCGCGCTTCTTATCCGTATCTAATCAACGACAAAGAGCAAGCTCAACCTCTTAATGAAAGTCAAATCAAAGAATTCCACGACTACGTTGAAACGCTCCGTCCGGATGATCTCGAAGAGGATTAGTTCCTCAATATTTTCAGACTCGTCCTCAAACGTACACAACTATCGAGTAGGAGGCATGCCATTAGTTGACATGCCGTCCTCTCACACCACCGTACAAGCGGTTCCGCATACGGCGGTT
>PPYF01188296.1_pt1 | contig 20812 bp, 17 predicted proteins | sample 1559871 | NCBI WGS metagenome assembly PPYF01 (sample SAMN08240021, study PRJNA423297) | Human gut metagenome, whole genome shotgun sequencing project.
AGGCCAATTGCGATTGCCATCGTGTTACTCCATCTCAAAGAATACGTGATAGTGAAACAGTAGATATCCCCGCAAAAAAACGTCAGGCTGGAACCGCTAATCTTATGGATGATCTTGCTGTGCCCTCTCAAAGTGTGACGCCGTGCAAATAATCAATGTGGACTTTTCTGTCGTCTTTATAGACACTTCAGTTGTGGTTGTTAGCCGGTTTATCTTCCGGGTTTATTCTCTAAGTGCCTTGAAATAACAGGGTTGACAGCAGCACCGGTTCTGTTATTCATTGAGCGCGGCTGCCGTACCGATTAAAAGCCGAATATGGATAATTGGTTTCTTTAGATATCAGTGAGAGCGTGCAGAAATGGCTGAAATGCAAAACGATCCCCTGCTGCCTGGTTATTCCTTTAACGCCCACCTGGTGGCGGGGCTAACGCCGATTGAAGCCGGTGGCTACCTGGACTTTTTTATCGACCGGCCGCTGGGGATGAAGGGGTTCATTCTGAATCTGACGGTGCGCGGAGAAGGGGTGATTGAAAATCAGGGTAAGCAGTTTGTCTGCCGCCAGGGCGATATGCTGCTGTTCCCGCCGGGCGAAATTCACCACTATGGCCGCCACCCGGACGCCAGCGAGTGGTATCACCAGTGGGTCTATTTCCGCCCGCGCGCCTACTGGCACGAGTGGTTAAACTGGCCCGCCATCGTGGCACAGACCGGTTTTTATCGCCCGGATGAAGCGCACCAGAGCGAAATCTCCGAGCTGTTCGGCAAAATTATCGAGGCCGGGCAGGGTGTAGGGCGCTATTCCGAACTGCTGGCGATCAACCTGCTTGAGCAACTTCTGCTGCGGCGGATGGAGGCGATCAACGAATCGCTGCATCCGCCGATGGATAACCGCGTGCGCGATGCCTGCCAGTACATCAGCGACCACCTTGCCGATAGCCAGTTTGATATTGCCAGCGTGGCGCAGCACGTCTGCCTGTCGCCATCAAGGCTGTCGCATCTTTTCCGGCAGCAGTTGGGCGTTAGCGTGCTGAGCTGGCGAGAAGATCAGCGCATTAGCCAGGCCAAGCTGCTGCTGAGCACAACGCGCATGCCGATTGCCAGCGTTGGACGCAATGTCGGCTTTGAAGACCAGCTTTATTTCTCCCGGGTATTTAAAAAATGTACCGGCGCCAGCCCCAGCGAATTCCGCGCTGGCTGTGAATAAAAAGTAAAGAAAAGGAAATGCTGTGTGTCGGCTTTTGTCTTTGCCAGTAAACTATTTAGACAATTGATGGCTTGACGATGCAGAGGGGGCTCTGGAGAATCCCTGCTTCGTTTTCAAACCGGACACACTATGCAAGCATTGCTGGAACACTTTATTACGCAGTCCACAACTTACTCGCTGATAGCGGTAGCGCTGGTGGCGTTTCTGGAATCACTGGCGTTAGTGGGGCTGATTCTGCCGGGCACCGTGATGATGGCCGGCCTGGGCGCGCTTATCGGTAGCGGCGAGGTGAACTTCTGGCAGGCGTGGCTGGCGGGGATTGCGGGCTGTCTGTTGGGCGATTGGATCTCCTTTTGGCTGGGCTGGCGCTTTAAGAAGCCGCTACACCGCTGGTCGTTTATGAAGAAGAACAAAGCGCTGCTCGATAAAACCGAATATGCGCTACATCAGCACAGCATGTTTACCATTCTGCTCGGCCGCTTCATTGGGCCCACACGGCCGGTGGTGCCCATGGTCGCGGGCATGCTCGATCTGCCGATTGCCCGGTTTATTCCCCCGAATATCATTGGCTGTCTGCTGTGGCCGCCGCTCTATTTCCTGCCGGGGATCCTCGCCGGGGCGGCGATTGATATTCCTGCCGATGAAAATAGCGCCAGCTTTAAGTGGCTGTTGCTGGCGGCGGCGCTGCTGCTGTGGCTGGGCGCATGGCTGTGCTGGCGGCTGTGGCGCAGCGCGAAAGAGAATCATGACCGTCTCAGCAATGTGCTGACGCGTCAGCGTTTACTGATTCTGGCACCGCTGATTCTGGGCGTTGGCGTGATGGCGCTGGTCAGCGTGATTCGTCACCCGCTGATGCCGGTGTATATCGAGATTTTGCGTAAGGTGGTGGGGCTGTAACCTGCCGGATAAGGCGCAGCCGCCATCCGGCCTACGCGCGTACCCATTTGTAGGCCGGATAAGGCGCAGCCGCCATCCGGCAATCCCTCACTCAGCGATACCTAACAGTGCCGAAGCGCTGGTCTTACCGCTCAGCAGCGCTTCGGTCTTACCATCCCAGGCGATACGCCCTTCCGCCACCACCATTGCCCGCGCCGCGATTCGCGCCGCGTCTTCAATGCTGTGCGACACCATCAGCAGCGTCAGGCTCTGGCGCTCACACACGTCATCGACTAATTGCAGCATCTCCTGACGCAGAGCAGGGTCGAGCGCGGAAAAGGGTTCGTCCAGCAGCAGAATGGGCTGCTGGCGCACCAGGCAGCGGGCCAGCGCGGCGCGCTGACGCTGGCCGCCGGAGAGTTCGCCGGGGAGCCGCTCCAGCATTGATTCAATTCCCATCTGCCCGGCAATAACCTGTAACCGACGCTGCTGGTCGGCGGTGAGCTTCAGCCGCGGGCTCATCCCCAGGCTGATATTCTGGCGCACCGTCAGGTGGCTGAAGAGATTATTTTCCTGAAACAGCATCGACACCGGGCGCTGGGACGGCGGCGTATGCGTATGGACGCGGCCTTCCAGCATGATGGTGCCGCTGGCGGGCGTCAGAAAACCAGCGATCAGATTGAGCAGCGTCGATTTCCCCGCGCCGCTTGGGCCGAGCACCGCGATTTTCTCGCCCTGCGCAATCGTGGCGCTAAAGCGCATCGGCAGGTGCTGATACAGCCAGGTCACATCATTCAGTTTTAGCATGGCGTCCGGGTAACTTTTCAATCACGGTAAAGAGCAGGAAGCAGAGCAGCAGCAGAATCATCGCGGTCACCGCCCCATCCTGACTGCGGTAGGCGCCAATCTGCTGGTAGAGATAAAACGGCAGCGTGCGGAAATTCTCGTTGCCGAACAGCGCCACCACGCCGAAATCACCGATCGACAGCACGCAGGCAAACGCCAGCGCCTGGGCCAGCGGTCGTTTGAGCGCGCGTAATTCAATCACCCGCAGGCGATTAAACCCGCTAAGCCCAAGCGACTCGCACAGAATGCTGTAGCGTGCGGTGATATCGCGCATCGGTGTTTCCAGTACTTTCAGCGCGTAGGGTACCGCCATCAGCGCGTTGGTGAAAATCACAATACCGTCGGCGGAGTCGGGCAGGCCGATGGTATTGTTAAGCAGCAGGAAGAAGCCGGTAGCCAGCACGATCCCCGGCATGGCGAGGATCAGCATCCCGCTGAGTTCCATAGCCTGCCCGGCGAGCGGCTGATTACGCGCCCGCAGCTCGCGGCTGCTCCACAGCAGCATCATGGTCAGCGCCACGCAAAGCAGACCGGCGGCGAGGGCGATACGTAGCGACGTGCCCAGCGCCTGCCATAAAATCGGCTGGCTAAAGACGGAAAGCATCGACGGGTGAATGCCATCCACCACTACCGCCAGCAGCGGCGGCAGCAGTAACAGCAGGGTCAGGAAGATAAGTACTCCGTCGGCGATACGGCTGTGCCAGCGATCTTCAGGGTAACGCCAGCCTTGAATCTGGCTATTGCCCACCGCAATGGTCCGGCTCATACGCTGGCTAAGCAGCACCAGCGCCAGGCAGCAGGTCATCTGAATCAGCGCCAGCATCGCCGCCCGCGCCGGATCGTAATCAAAATTTAGCGCCTGGTAAATTGCCAGCTCAATCGTGGTGGCAGAAGGCCCGCCGCCCAGCGACAACACGGTGGCGAAGCTGGCGAAGCAGAGCATAAAAATCAGCGTGGCGATGGGCAGAATCTGTCGCCGCATCCAGGGCCATTCCACGTAGCGGAAGAACGGGTAGCCGCGCATCCCGAGCTGTGCCGCGAGCTGGCGCTGCTCGCCGGGGATTTGCTCCAGCGCCTGCAGCAGCAGGCGGGTGGCCATCGGCATGTTGAAAAAGACGTGCGCCAGCAGAATGCCCTGCAGGCCGTAGGGGGAAAAATTCCACTGCCAGCCGAGCCAGGCGTACAGCTGCGCCAGCCATCCCTGACGACCGTAGACGGTGAGAATGCCGAATACGGCGACCAGTACCGGCAGAATGAGAGTCATCGCGCACAGGCGCAGCAGTAGCTGACGACCGGGGAAACGGCGTCGATAGAGCGCGCGGGCCAGGAAAATGGCGGGCAGCACCGACAGCAGCGCGGAGAGAAACGCCTGCCAGAAGGAGAAGCGCACCACGTGCCACAGGTAGCTATCGCCGAGCAACGTTGACCACGATGTTTCGGGGGCGTTGAACCACAGCGCCAGAAAAGCCGCCAGAGCGACGGCCACCATTAGTGCGGTGGCCGTGAGTCCTGGGTAGAGCCAACCCGGAATTAGCGGCTGGCGGCGCGGAGCCATGTATTAATCCAGTTCTGACGTTCGCTGGCGACCTGCTGCGGCGTGAACTCAAGCGAGGTCTGCGGTTTCACCAGGCTGTTAAAGCCTTCCGGCAGCGCAACCTGAGTGACCGGATACATCCAGTTGCCGGTCGGGATGGCGTTCTGGAAAGCCGGAGAGACCATAAATTGCAGGAATTTGTCCGCCAGTTTTTGCTGCTTGCTGGCCGCGGTTTTTGCCGCCACTTCGACTTGCAGGTAGTGGCCTTCGGCAAACGGCGCCGCGGCGTAGTTGTCTTTCTTCTCTTCAATGATGTGGTAGGCCGGCGAGGTGGTATAGCTCAGCACCAGGTCGCCTTCCCCTTTCAGGAACAGGCCGTAGGCTTCGCTCCAGCCTTTGGTGACGGTGACGGTCTTCGCTGCCAGTTTCTGCCAGGCTTCCGGCGCTTTATCGCCGTACACTTTCTGCATCCACAGCAGCAGACCTAAGCCCGGTGTGCTGGTGCGAGGATCCTGGTAGATGACGCGCCATTTCTGGTCGCTCTCAACCAGCTCTTTCAGGCTCTTCGGCGGGTTTTTCAGCTTGTTTTTATCGTAGACGAAAGCGAAGTAGCCGTAGTCGAACGGCACGAAGGTGTCGTTGCTCCAGCCGCCCGGCACGCTGACGGCGCTGGCCGGAACGTTGCTTTTAGCAAACAGTTTAGTGTCGGTTGCGGCCTGCAAGAGGTTGTTATCCAGCCCCAGCACCACGTCCGCTTTGCTATTTTTCCCTTCCATGCGCAGACGGTTGAGCAGCGAGACGCCGTCTTCCAGCGCCACGAATTTCAGCTCGCAGTCGCAGTCGGCTTCAAACGCTTTTTTCACCGTCGGGCCAGGGCCCCAGTCGGCAGCAAAGGAGTCGTAGGTATAGACCGTCAGCACGGGTTTCGCGAACGCGGGCGCGGCAACCAGCATCAGCAGGGGGAGTAATTTCTTGAGCACTTTGCACCTCAGTAAATGGGTGGCAAAGGATTTTGAGTTAGCCTCAAATCCCTTCGCCGGGATTATCCGGATCAGGTTCGACGGGTCTCTCTCAGCCGCGCATAACGCACAGCACCCCGTTGAGAACGGCACATTGTAATGATTACGTGAATAAATCAAAAGCCCTACGGTTCCGGCGGCGCAAACCAGGCGGATTTAAAGTCAAACCAGCCCAGCGTATTCATCCGTACGCCGCGCATACTGCGCTGCCCCTGGAGCATCAGCCAGTGGTGAATCAGCGGCACCACCGATTGATTCGCGAGCAACTGCTGGCACCAGTCGGCCTGCGGCAGGTTGCCCGCGCGCCAGCGCCGCGCGTCCTGCTCCCAGTCAATGGGGATACAATGGCGAATCATCGGCACTTCATACAGATAGGCAAACAGTGAGAAATCGAGCGGCAGCGTAAAATTGGCGCTGTTGAGCCAGATATCGCTGACCACCTCGCCGCGATGCCATTCGTCATAGTCCACTTCCTGAATGTTGAGCTTGACCTGATGCTCCGCCAGCAGCGTTTCCATAATCTGGCCGATGGTCCGGTGCTCGGCGTGATCCCGATAGTAGGTGAGGGTGATAGACTCCAGCCCGGCCGGTTTGTCGCAGGCGCGGCTGCGCGCATGGTGCCAGCGCGGCAGCAGGCCGTAGGCGGGAAACCAGTGGCTCTGATGCTGCTCGCCCGCGCGGTAGAGCAGATTGTTGGGATGAAACAGATGGCTCAGCCACTGGCGTACCGTTGGATTGCGGCCCAATGTGCTACGCGCATCGAACAGCAGGTAATAGCAGCCTTCTTCCAGCCGACTTTCGACGGCTTTTTCACTTTCGGTAGAGCCTTCGAGCGTCAGGCCGCCGTTTGGCGCTTCGCTGATTTCTGGTAGCACCCACACGTTAACCTCGTCGATCAGCGCCCGGAAACCGAAATAGTCTTCAAAGGCAAGGATCTTCAGTTGGTTAAGGTTGTTGCGCGCGACGGAGTAAGGCCCTGTACCCACCGGCATACGCGAGAAATTGGGCAGCGTTTGCCATTCACGCGGCAGGATCATCGCCGATACCTGGCTCAGTAGCCACGGCAGCCAGCGGTCAGGCTCGGCCAGATGCACGTCCAGCACCCAGGCGGTGGGAGAGTGGATCTGCGCGATGTTGGAGAACAGCGGCAGCGTCATGCTGCGCTCCAGTGAGGCAATAACGTCTTCCATCTCCAGTTCGCGCCCATGATGGAAGTGGATGCCGGGACGCAAATAAAAACGCCAGTGTAAGGGGGAAATTTCCTGCCAATGGTGAGCAATATCGGCTTCCAGTTCCCCATTTGCCTCATTTACCCGCGTTAAGGCGTTGAAAATCTGCCGGGCGATGTGGGTTTCCGAGCGGCGAAGCGCGGTGCCGGGCAGCAGATTGTGCATCGGGCGATAATAAAGCACCCGCAGAATGTGGCGACCCTGACGGAAGCTGCGCCCCAGATGCGACACCAGCATCTGGCGTACCGCCGCTTTATCGCCGACCAGCTGTACCAACTGATCGATGCGATCTTGCTCCAGCAGATCCTCAGCGCGCTGCTGCTGCAGCGCCAGCCCGGTATAGAGGAACGTGAGTCTGGAACGCTTGCCGCGCCCGGCCTCCGCCTCCCAGGTTAGCCAGCCGCGTGCCTCCATGGTGTTGAGTAATGTCCGCATATGGCGGCGTGAACAGCTCAGCAGTGCCGCCAGATCGTTAAGCGTGGTTTCCTGCGATTTTCCCTCGCAGCACTGCCATAAACGGATGAACTGCTGCTGTAAGCGACCTGAAGGCATAAAAGGGGAACTCCTGATAAAAACTCAGCAATTTATTAATCCCTATATTAGGCCAATAATGGATTTCGATGAAGCGAGGAGGTGTGTATGAAGAGGTCTACCATCCATCAGTTTTACCAGCGTTATTTCGCAGCGACCAAAAATGTTTCCTGGCTGGCCCGCCAGGCAACGGCACAGCGGCTTGAAGTGCTGAACTCTCTGATGCAATGGGAAGTTACGAAATCGGCCTCTGAGCATTAATTCGCCAAATCATGTGTGACTGAGTATTTGCCAGCAGGTATTATCTGCTGGCTTTTTTTTATTCTTTCGTGTGCTTAAAGGATTTCACATGCTCTGGTTAATGACGATGGGACGACGTCTCAACGGTGTATACGCCGCTTTTATGCTGGTGGCATTTATGATGGGCGTGGCGGGGGCGCTACAGGCGCCGACGCTGAGCCTGTTTCTCAGCCGTGAAGTGGGCGTCCAGCCGTTCTGGGTCGGCCTGTTTTACACCGTTAACGCGATCGCCGGGATTGCGGTCAGCCTGGCGCTGGCCAAGCGTTCCGACAGCCGGGGCGACCGGCGCAAGCTGATTATGTTTTGCTGCCTGATGGCGGTAGGTAACGCGCTGCTTTTTGCCTTCAACCGCCACTACCTGACGCTGATTACCTGCGGCGTGATGCTGGCGTCCATTGCCAATGCCGCGATGCCGCAGCTGTTTGCGCTGGCCCGTGAGTACGCCGACAGCTCGGCGCGCGAGGTGGTGATGTTCAGCTCGGTGATGCGTGCCCAGCTGTCGCTGGCGTGGGTGATTGGCCCGCCGCTGGCGTTTATGCTGGCGCTGAACTACGGCTTTACCACCATGTTCGCCATCGCGGCGGGGATCTTTATCCTGAGCCTGACGCTGATCGCGCTCACGCTACCCTCGGTGGCGCGAGTCGAGCAACCTGCTGATGTGGTGCAGAATCAGATTAGCGGCTGGAAAGACAGTAACGTACGCATGCTGTTTATCGCTTCCACGCTGATGTGGACCTGTAACACCATGTATATCATCGATATGCCGCTGTGGATCAGTAGCGATCTCGGCCTGCCGGATAGCCTCGCGGGGATCCTGATGGGCACTGCCGCCGGTCTGGAGATTCCGGCGATGATCGTTGCGGGCTACTACGTGAAGCACTTCGGTAAGCGTCGGATGATGGTCACTGCGGTAGCCGCTGGGGTGCTGTTCTACGTTGGGCTTATCTTCTTCCACAGCCATACCGCGCTGCTGATATTACAGCTGTTTAACGCTGTGTTTATCGGCATTGTCGCCGGGATTGGCATGCTGTGGTTCCAGGACCTGATGCCGGGTCGCGCCGGGGCGGCGACCACGCTGTTCACCAACAGCATCTCGACCGGGGTGATCCTCGCGGGGATTGTACAGGGGGCGCTGGCGCAGAGCTTTGGCCACTTCTCGGTGTACTGGGTGATTGCGGGGATTTCGGTGGTAACACTGGCGATGACCGCGCGGGTGAAGGACGTCTAAGCGCGGTAGCCGGGCTAGCCCATCGTAGCCCGGTTACATCGCTCGTCTCTAAGCTTGCAGGCCGAGATAGCTATTCACCTCGTGGGCATCAGGGATGGCGTCGATCGCGCCAAATCGAGTGCAGGTTAGCGCGCCGCAGACGTTGGCCCAGAGAACGGCCCTCTGCATGTGATCGTAGTTATCAAACTGACAATCCGGTTTTGCCATTTGCTGCAGCAATGCGCCAATAAAAGCGTCACCGGCTCCGGTTGAATCAATGGAGTCAATGGCGATAGACGGAACCAGCTGCTGCCTACCGGAGCGATGGCTGAGCCATGTCCCTCGGTGCCCGCAGGTGACGGTGACATAGCTGACGCCCGCCTGGTGCAGTTGCTCACAGCCCTTCTCATTCGTTTCTTCTCCGGTGAGAAAGGCAAGCTCCTCTTCGCTGACCTTGACGATATCCGTCTGGTGGAACCAGGGCTTACAACGCGTGATAAATTCCTGTGGCTTGTCGCCCCAGAGCCCATCCCGGTAGTTGGGATCGAATGAGATGATGATGTTTCGTTGACGGGCTTCCTGCAAAAGGCGCTGGTAGGTGGAATAAAGTTCGCCATCCAGCAACCCGGTTGCGGCCCCAAAGTGAACGATGCCGACATCGTCGAGAAAGTCATTGGGCAGATCCTGCCACGCCAGTTCGGCGTCCGCGCCGCGACAGAAGGTAAAATCGCGCTCGCCGTCGCTTTGCAGAGCCACAAAGGCCAGCGTGGTGGGCGTGACGCTGCGTGCTAGCCCTGACATATCGATGTTGTCAGGCCGTAGGGCCTCCATCAGAAAATCGCCAAAAGGATCGAGACCCACTTTCGTCGCCAGCTTTGCCTGGCCACCGCTACGGTTAATGGCAATGGCGACGTTGGCCGGTGCGCCGCCTGCTTTTTTTAGAAATTTTTCGCCATTCTTCAGGCCAATGCCGATATCGGTACACACGAAATCAATCAGCATCTCACCGATACAGGCAATCTTGTTGTGATTCATCGTATTCTCCCTACTGCAACGCGGTGAGCGCAGGCGTTGCGCGGAAAGCGTTAGCCGTCCTGTCCAGTGTTACCTGTGAATCGGTGCCCGAATCGAGGATCGTATTGTGCTGCGATGCTTTCTCCACCAGTACTGCGGTAACATCCAGCGGTTTCAGGCTGGCGGTCGTTAACAAGGCCTCGACCTGTGCTGCAAAGCAGGCATCTTCTTCTGAGGTTGACGGCTGCGAGGTTGATACTTCGGTCGTGGCAACAATATGGTTGTTGGCAATATAGTTTCCTTTCCCGGCAACGACACGAATGATGACCGGTTTTGTGTTCGCCGGTTTGAGATATTGCGTATCGATAGTCTCCGAAATATGGTTGGATATTATCGAGTTATTGCTACCGTTGATATGCAGCAAGCCGTATGAATCTTCTAAGCCATTGTTGTAACCCTGCATCGGCGGCCAGGGCTCGTGGTCACGTAAGAAATGGTTGGCGGAAACCAGATTTTCCGTGCAATTTTCTTCCAGTACCAGCATTCCCGGATAGAACGAATGGAAGCGGTTGCTGGTTATTGAAGAACGCACCACGCCAGATAAATGCACGCTGCTTGAACCACGGGGGAATATATTGTTGGTGGCGATCAGCAGCCCGCCGAAGTTCTGCGCGTAAATGGAGTAGCCTTTATATCCTGCACCGATTAGGTTATCGGTTATTTTCGATGCCTGTCCGGCACCGCGCAGCTCAATGCAGTTCCCGCACTCGGCGATAAAGTTATTATGAATCGCCATCGCATCGCTATTATAGGTGGTGAGACCATGCTCCAGATAGATAAAGCCCATTCCCGTGATGCGGAAGGAGTCCTGCGCCGTGGCGATATAAATTCCTGTTTTACCATTGATGTAGGTATTCTCGGGGTCATTATTGCCTGACGCGTCATCGACAAAGTGTAGACCATCAATGCAGAAATTTTCAAAAGCGACCGAGCTAATGCGCGGAGCACCGCTGCGCTTCACATAAAACGCTGCACCGGCCCATTCCTCATCACCCGATTGGGGGATGAGATCGACCAGAATACGACTACCGCCCGGCCAGAGATCGTGTAAATTTTCCCATTCATTGGCCGGAGTATTAAAACGAATGCTGGAAGAAACAAAGCCGTGGCCCGCCCCCATAATTTTCAGATAGCTGATATCTATCAATACCTGAGTTGTCAGGTGATAGTCTCCCGGGGGAATATAGATAGCCGCACCGGGTTTGCCGCCATCATTAATATCAGTTTCCGTTTGTCGACGCTTAATATCTGCAATGATGCTGTTGATAACTTCACCGATATCTTTATAGGGATTCCCAACGTGCCATTGAGTGACGTCGTAGTGGTTATTGCTCGTCATAAATAAATCCTTCTCGAAAATAAAACCCGGTATTATTTCTGGGAATACGTTGACTGATAGTGTGTGAGCGTCGCCGGGGCGCCCGTTATCTGTACTTGAGTCAGATGGCTACAGGAGTAATAGCGGCGGGTACCGCAAACGCTGCCCTGGAGGGCAAAGACTTCAACAATACCGGCGTCGAAGAACAACGTAATGTCACCGACATCGGCCAGCGGCGTGCTGTAGCGCCCATCGTCCTGGCCTTGTTCACTGAGGGTCAGGGTTGTGCCGTCATGTGCCAGGGTAATTTGCTGGCCGTTATCGCCAGTTAATGTCAGGCAGAAAGGCGCGGTGGCGGTGAAATCGATCGCGCAGGCCTTAACGCCTTCGGCGGAAGACCAGACGAGACGGTCTTTCAGTACATGTTGGCTAACCTCCAGTGATTCTGGGGGGCGTACCGGCGTCATGCACAACTGCTGCTTGTCATTCAGATGGAAGCGGCGCGGCAGTGACATTTCGCCGCAGTATGCAGAATCGACGGTCTTCTGCGTTGCCCAGTTATACAGCCAGGCAAAGCCGATGCGTTGGTCAGCCTCGCCCCAGGTTTGCAGCGCATAGAAATCCGTGCCGAAATCGAGAGTTTGTAGCGGCTGCGTGGAGGGGATGAAGTTGCCGTTGCGGAACTCCCCGGTTTGCGCGAACAGCAGATTATGACGTCCCGTCGTGGGTTCGGTGTAGCCGACTACCCCGATGATCAACACCCACACGCCGTCGAGGCAAAAGAAGTCAGGGCACTCTATGCAGCGGCCACCGTTCTCACGAAAGTAGGCGGGGGCGACGTAAAGGACATGATGGAATGCCCAGTTTTCGCTGTCCTCGGAGTGGAACAACAGCATAGCGGGATCGCCGTTGACCGACGCGCCGAGGATCATATAGAACGTCTTATCGGCCTCTTCATACCAGACTTTGGGATCGCGGAAATCGCAGTCGACGCCCGGAGGGAGGTCGGTCAGGACGGTTTTTACCATTGCGGGCTTATCGTTATATTTGCCTGGCACGGCCATCTTTTGCACTTCGCGATAGCCACGATACAGGTCATAAGCCGGGAGGCGTTCGGTATACCAGAAGCGGGTTTGGCCTTGTTTATCAGTGTAGGCGCTACCGGAGAAGGCGCCGCCTGTCGCGCCCAATGCCGTTAAATTTTGCTCTGGCTGGAGAAAAATAGGGTAGTGCCGCCAGTGGTACAGATCGCGGCTAACGGCATGATTCCAGTGCATCGGCCCCCACTGCGTTGAGTGCGGATGGTATTGGTAGAACAGATGCCATTCACCGTTTTGGTAATGCAGGCCGTTCGGATCGTTCATCCAGCCGGTGCGCGGTGAAAAGTGTAATGCTGGGCGAAGCGGCTCCTGCTGATACCCGTCTGCGAGATCATCGTTATTCAGTAAACGGAAGTCATCTGCCTGTGTCGAAATAAAAGAGACACCGTTGGTCGAGAGTGAATCCGGGTGCCAGGTATAGCACAGCGATATTTCGCTGTGCGCCGCCAGCCACTCCAGATGGGCGACGCCATCCTGCCACGCCGTCCAGGTAAAATATTGGTAGTAGCGCGATGCTTCCTGAATTTTAAACACCATTGTGCCGTTTACGTGAATAACAAATAACGGCTGCGTTGTCGGCTGTGCCTCTTTCAGCCACAGATCTATACGCTGGCCTTTTTTAATATCAAACGACAGGGACATCTTTTAACTCCTGCGGTAGGTTACGACCCTTTTCCAGTTCGCGTTTCGCGAGGTCACTTTTAATTTTCTCGAGGAACGAGTTATTGAGCTTGAAGTAGCGCACCATAAACGCGCTGATGAAATAGCTGGCCATCGGCAGCAATGAGAACATCATGATGATGCCGTTGATGGTTTGTGGATTTTGCTCGGGTTTGTTGGCAACGTAGCCGGTGTAGGCCAGAATCCAGGCGACGATAGCGCCCGCAACGGCTAAGCCCATCTTCAACATAAACAGGTTGCCGGCAAAGGAAATCCCCGTCAGACGCTTACCAAATTTCCAGTCGCCGTAGTCGTCAACATCCGACATCATCGCCCAAAGAATGGGGCCGGACTGGATTAAATGCAGAATGTTAATCACGATGAACAGTGACAGTAGCGGCGTCAGCGACGTTGGGTCGATAAACCACAGCGCCAGCGATAGCAGGCCAAGAATGATGTTGATAACGCGGAACAGCACCACCTTGTCGAAACGGTCGGTCAGCGGTTTTGCAATGACGCTGCCTAACATATTGCAGGCTACGCCCAGCGCCATAAAGAAAGTAATAAAGCCAACGGACTCTTTCATCACGTAGGTGGCGTAATAGATGGTGACACCACCACGAATAAAGGCCGGGAAGACGTTGAGGAAGGTGATGGAAATCATCAATAGCCACTGATCATTTCTGGCAATATCTTTCAGATCTTTTATTAACGATTCATTTTCCTTGATTGAAACGACGCGTTCTTTAATGCTGGAGAAGCAAAACAGGAACATTAAGGTTGCGGCGCCACCCATGATCATCATCGTCATCTGGAAACCCGAGGCGCGATCGCCATTCCCCAGCCAATCGGTTAATGGCAGAATAGACGATGAGATAATTAAGGTGGCTAACCCATTCAGGAAAAAACGCCAGGACAGACATCCCATTCGTTCCTTTTGATTAAGCGTAATCACGCCGCCTACCGAACAATAGGGAATATTAATGGCGGTATAAATTAAGGACATAACCAGATAGGTAATCCAGGCGTAAATAATTTTACCGTTCATACTCAAATCTGGGGTGGTAAACATCAGGACGGCACACAGGCCGAACGGCACCGCCATCCACAGCAACCATGGACGGAACTTGCCCCAACGAGTTCGGGTTCGGTCGCAAATAGCCCCCATGGCTGGGTCGCTAAACGCGTCAAATACACGGACAACCAGAAATAGTGTACCGACTAATCCCGCGTCAAGCCCGTAGACATCGGTATAAAACCAGGTCAGATATAGCGCCAGAACGCTCCAGATCATCCCCGAACCGGCGTCACCCATGCCGTAACCTATTTTTTCTTTCAGGCTGAGTTTTTCGTACGGATCTCGCCGTACTATTGTTTCAGTATGCATTAGTACGCACCTCATTATTGCGCGGTAGCGCAGTGATAAATAAACGACATGGGCCGGGATGGCCGATGATAGAGATAAAATAATTTTAGCGATAAAATTCCCGGCACAATTAAATGTGCTGAGGGTTATAAGTATTTTATAGGGCCGTTATATTAATATTGACACTGCTCTCGCGAATAATCAGTCGAGAGACAATTTCATACATTTCTATATTGCCCTGTTGTTTTTTATGGTTGACCATTTGAAACGCCAGGTGGGCGATTTCATTAATAGGCTGTGCGACGCTGGTTATTTTTTTGGTTTGAGCCAGCAGCGTATTATCGAAACTCGCAATGGCAATATCTTGTGGCAGCAAGAGGCCTTTCTTTTTGAGTCCATCAATCACATAGTTAGCGGCCACATCATTATAAATTAGCAGGCAGGAACAGGTGGTATTCGGCTGCGTCAGTTTTTCAATGATGATATCAAGGGTGGCGATATGTTCAGATATTTTCTCCCCTTCGCCTTTCGGTATCCAGAACTGGTTTTCGTCGGCGACGGTTAAACCATGGCGGGTTATTTTTTTACTATAAGCAGAGACTTTTCTGTTATCGACGCCATCCTGGGCAATAAAGCCAAATGAGATATGCCCGGTATGGATAAAATGTTCGGCAATACTCTCAGCGCCCTTGCTTTCGTTAATCGACACCGAATTGAAAAAGCGTGAAACCTGGGTGACCACCGCGACCGGAATGTTGGTGATCGTTAACCATTCCGCCAGTTCTCTTTCGGCTTCGGTCGGCACCCACAGCAAGCCGTCAATGCCCATCCCCACCAGGGTTTGCAGCAGCTGTTTATCCTGCTGTGGCTGATTCTGATGCGTTTTCACAATCACCGATTTCCCGATATATCTAGCCTCTTCCTCGAAGGTCGCCAGCAATTCACAAAAGTGTGGGTTGACCAGATTAGGGAGCACCACGCCTATCAGCCCTGAACATTTGCCAGTGAGCTGAAACGCACTCTTGTTTGGCACGTAGCAAAGATAATCCATTGCGTCGCGTACCGCTTTGCGGGTCTCCGGGATCACGCTGGGGTGATTATTGAGCACTCTGGACACGGTAGCGGTCGATACACCGGCCTTTTTCGCGACGTCTTTAATCGATGCCATGATGGTTAAATGACTCCTCCTGATGATGGCGCTCACTATAAAGTGTGATAGATGTCAAAAATGCCAGCCAGTTCACATGTTGCTTTGTTACATGAAAATTGCGCTACGTTCTCATCTTGTGCGTAATTGCCGACTCGATCACATAACGATCATTTTCCTCTTCCTGGATCTTCTTTTTTCTACTGTTACGCGTATACAGTTACGCGTAACAGTTATCAAAAAAGGAGTTTTTTAATGAAAAACCTGTTCGACCTGAGCGGTAAACGCGCGCTGATTACCGGCTCCGCGCAGGGTATTGGCAACCTGCTGGCCAGCGGTCTGGCGGCACATGGTGCAGAGATTGTGATTAACGACATCACCCAGCAGCGCGCGCAGGCGGCGGCGGAGAAACTGGTGGCCGAAGGCTATCGCGCGGTTGGCTATGGTTTTGACGTGACCAATGGGGAAGAGGTGGCACACGCTATCGCGAAAATTGAAAGGGAAGTGGGAGCCATTGATATTTTAATTAACAACGCCGGTATCCAGCGTCGTTATCCTTTCACTGAATTCCCGGAAGCGGAGTGGGACAAAGTGATTGATGTAAACCAGAAATCGGTCTTTCTGGTGTCGCAGCAGGTTTCCCGCTACATGGTGCAACGCCGCCGCGGGAAGATTATCAATATTTGCTCGATGCAGAGCGAGTTAGGCCGCAAAACTATTACTCCGTACGCGGCGTCAAAAGGCGCGGTCAAAATGTTAACCCGTGGGATGTGCGTGGAATTGGCGGAATACAATATTCAGGTCAACGGTATTGCGCCCGGTTATTTCGCCACCGACATGACCACCGCGCTGGTTAACGATGAGGCATTCTCCGCCTGGCTGTTCCAGCGCACGCCCGCCGCCCGCTGGGGTAAGCCGGAAGAACTGATTGGCGCGGCGGTATATCTTGCCGCGCCGGCCTCTGACTTTGTTAATGGACATCTTCTGTTTGTGGACGGCGGCATGCTGGCCGCGGTCTGATCAATAATGGGCCGCAACGCGCGGCCTGAGAGATATACACAAAATCATTCAAGTTGCATCAAGGCGGCAAGGGAATGAATCCCCAAGAGCGTACATAAGTACGTGACTGGGGTGAATGAGCGCAGCCAACGCGGAGGCAGCTTGAAGGATGAAGTGTATAAAACAATAATCCAAGGAGTGAGTATGAATATGCTCGCAAAACTGCCGGCGCGTCGCTGGTGGTATTTAATGCCGATTATTTTTATTACCTACAGCTTAGCTTATCTCGACCGCGCCAATTACGGCTTTGCCGCTGCCGCCGGTATTGAGCATGATTTAGGAATTACTCAGGGAACCGCATCGTTAATTGGCGCGCTGTTCTTCCTGGGCTACTTCTTCTTCCAGGTACCGGGCGCGATGTATGCCGTTAAGCATAGCGTGCGCAAAATGATCTTTTGCAGCCTGATCCTTTGGGGGCTCTGCGCCGCGGCGACCGGCTTTGTGAGCAATATCCCTACGCTGATGGCGATCCGTTTTATTCTTGGGATCGTCGAGGCGGCGGTAATGCCTGCGATGCTGATTTATATCAGCAACTGGTTTACCAAAACCGAACGTTCGCGCGCCAATACCTTTTTGATTCTCGGTAACCCGGTGACGGTGCTGTGGATGTCGATTGTCTCCGGCTACCTGATTGAAGCCTGGGGCTGGCGTGAAATGTTTATTTTCGAAGGCATTCCGGCGGTGATTTGGGCGTTTTGCTGGGTGATTCTGGTACGCGATAAACCGGCGGATGCGGGTTGGTTAAGCGCGCAGGAAAAAGAGGCGTTACAGCAGGCGATGGATCGCGAGCAGCGCGATATCAAGCCGATGCGTAACTACGGTGAAGCAATGCGTTCGCGTAGTGTCATTATGCTTTGCGCGGTACACGCGCTGTGGAGCATTGGGGTGTATGGCTTCATGATGTGGATGCCGTCAATTCTCAAAAACGCGGCGCAGATGGATATCGTGGCGGTGGGCTGGCTGGCGGCGGTGCCGTACCTGGCAGCGATCTGCCTGATGCTCACCGTCTCCTGGCTATCCGATAAATTCCAGAACCGTAAGCTGTTTATCTGGCCGCTGCTGTTGATTGCCGCCATTGCGTTCTTCGCCTCGTGGATGCTGGGCAACCAATCTTTCTGGCTCTCCTACGCGCTGCTGGTCGTGGCCGCCGCCTGTATGTATGCGCCTTATGGGCCGTTCTTTGCGCTGATCCCCGAACTGTTGCCGCGTAATGTCTCCGGCGTATCGATGGGGATGATTAACAGCTTTGGCGCGTTAGGGGCCTTCCTCGGCGCGTGGCTGGTGGGTTACCTCAACGGCGTGACCGGCGGGCCGGGCGTCTCCTACACCTTTATGGCGATCGCCCTGCTGGCGTCGGTGGTGCTGATGTACTGCGTTCGCGCGCAAAATGAAGCCACCTCGCCGTCGGCTGAGATGGCAACGCGTTAAGGTTGAGGGAGGAGTGCAGTCGCTAACCGGCTGTGATAAGGTTCTCTGCGAGCATAATGGGCTGTTGGTCGTAGAGAACCTCATGAAAAACAATCGGATGACATTACAGGATATTGCCGCGCTGGCCGGGCTGAATAAGATGACGGTCAGCCGTTATCTGCGTGACCCGAATCAGGTGTCGCAGCGCAGCCGCGAATTGATTTCGAAAGTCATGGAAGAGAACAACTACATTCCCAACCGCGCCCCGGAAATTCTGCTCAACGCCCGCAGCAAAACCATTGGCGTGCTAATCCCTTCGTTCCGTAATCAGATCTTTGCCGACGTGCTGGCGGGGATTGAATCCGTCACCTCGGCCTGCCAGTACCAGACGCTGATCGCTAACTACGAATACGACGCCGAGCGCGAGGAGCGTGAGGTGCTGAACCTGCTCTCCTACAATATCGACGGCCTGATCCTCACGGGAAAACTGCATACCGAACGGATGGTACAGTACGTGCGCGCCAGCGGCGTTCCGGTGGCGGAGCTGATGGATATTAGCGGCCAGTATCTGGATATTCAGGTTGGCTTTGATAACGAAAAAGCGGCGTACGAAATGACGCAGGCCTTTATCGACAGCGGCAAGCGCAGCATTGCGTTCTTTGGTTCGATGGATGACCCTCGCGATCTCAGCCGTTTTCGCGGCACCGAGAAAGCGCTGGCGGCACAGGGGCTGGAAGCGTACCACCTGGCGCCAAAAACGATTTCGTCGGTGACGCTGGGCCGCAAGATGTTCCAGCAGGCGATGGCGGAAAAACCAGATATTGACGCGATTTTCTGTACCAACGATGACCTTGCCGTCGGCGTGCTGCTGGAGTGTCAGGCGCAGCACTTCGACGTGCCGGGAAAAATGGCGATTGCCGGTTTCCACGGTCTGGAAATTGGCCGCGCGCGGCTGCAAAAAATTGCCAGCGTGATTACGCCGCGCTTTGAGATTGGTAAAACGGCAGCGGATATTCTGATTAAGCGCTTGAACGGGAAAGATGTGCCGGGCAGCGTCAACCTCGGTTACCAGATCTATTACGGCGATACGCTGTAGGCGGGAAGAAGAGGCTGGCCACCGTGCGGTGACCAGCGGGAGAGATTACTGCATAAACGCCGGTTGCTTGTTCTCGTAGGCCGAGATGGCGTCTTCGTGCTGCAAGGTCAGGCCAATGCTGTCCAGCCCGTTGAGCATGCAGTGGCGGCGGAAGTCGTCGATTTTAAAGCTGTACGACTTATCGCCCGCTTTCACCACCTGCGCTTCCAGATCCACTTCAAATTTAATGCCCGGGTTCGCCTGTACCAGCTTGAACAGCTCATCGACCTGCGCGTCACTTAACGTCACCGGCAGCAGCTGGTTGTTGAAGCTGTTGCCGTAGAAGATGTCGGCGAAGCTCGGCGCTATCACCACTTTAAAACCGTAGTCGGTCAGCGCCCACGGCGCGTGCTCACGGGATGAGCCGCAGCCGAAGTTTTCGCGCGCCAGCAGAATCGACGCCCCTTTGTATTCCGGGAAGTTCAGCACGAACTCGGGGTTCGGCTGCTCGCCTTTGTCGTCGAGGAAGCGCCAGTCGTTAAACAGGTGCGCGCCAAAGCCGGTGCGGGTCACCTTCTGCAAAAACTGCTTCGGGATGATGGCATCGGTATCGACGTTCGCGGCATCCAGCGGCACCACCAGTCCCGTATGTTGGGTAAATTTCTCTGCCATGATGGTTTCCTTATTTCATGCTACGAATGTCGGCGAAATGGCCGGTTACCGCGGCCGCTGCCGCCATCGCCGGGCTCACCAGGTGCGTACGACCACCGCGGCCCTGACGGCCTTCAAAGTTACGGTTGCTGGTGGAGGCGCAGCGCTCGCCAGGATTCAGGCGGTCATTATTCATCGCCAGGCACATCGAGCAGCCCGGCAGACGCCATTCAAAACCAGCTTCGATAAAGATCTTATCCAGACCTTCCGCTTCCGCCTGCGCTTTCACCGGGCCGGAGCCTGGCACTACCAGCGCCTGCACGCCAGGCGCCACTTTACGGCCTTTGGCGATTTCCGCCGCCGCGCGCAGATCTTCAATGCGTGAGTTGGTGCAGGATCCGATAAAGACTTTATCGATCGCCACATCGGTCAGCGGGATCCCCGGCTTCAGGCCCATGTAAGCCAATGCTTTTTCGGCGCTGGCGCGCTCGACCGGATCGTTGAACGAGGCCGGATCCGGAATGTTGTCATTTACGGAGATAACCTGGCCTGGGTTAGTCCCCCAGGTGACCTGCGGCGCAATCTCTTCCGCTTGCAGGGTGACGACGCTGTCGAAAGTGGCGCCTTCATCCGTTTGCAGGGTTTTCCAGTAGGCGACCGCGTCGTCAAAATCTTTGCCTTTCGGTGCGTGCAGACGGCCCTCGACATAGTTGAAGGTGGTCTGATCCGGTGCGACCAGGCCCGCTTTCGCGCCCAGTTCAATCGCCATGTTGCACAGGGTCATGCGGCCTTCCATGGTCAGGTCGCGAATCGCCTCACCGCAGAATTCCACCACGTGACCGGTGCCGCCAGCGCTACCGGTTTTACCGATAATCGCCAGCACGATGTCTTTAGCGGTGATGCCCGGCGCGGCTTTGCCGTTCACTTCAATCTTCATGGTTTTGGCGCGACCCTGTTTCAGGGTCTGCGTGGCCAGTACGTGCTCCACTTCCGAGGTGCCGATACCGAATGCCAGCGCGCCAAATGCGCCGTGGGTGGCGGTGTGGGAGTCGCCGCAGACGATAGTCATCCCCGGCAGGGTGACGCCCTGTTCCGGCCCCATGACGTGCACGATACCCTGATATGGGTGATTCAGGTCATACAGTTCGACGCCGAACTCGTTGCAGTTCTTAATCAGCTCCTGCATCTGGATACGCGCCATCTCGCCGG
>PPYF01371062.1_pt1 | contig 20795 bp, 17 predicted proteins | sample 1559871 | NCBI WGS metagenome assembly PPYF01 (sample SAMN08240021, study PRJNA423297) | Human gut metagenome, whole genome shotgun sequencing project.
GTCGTGGAGGTATGGAAAGATGGGATTATTAAATTTTGTGAAAGAAGCGGGCGAGAAAATATGGGATGCCGTCTCCGGCGACAGTAAAGAAGATCGGGCTGAAAAGCTGAAAAAACATATCGATGGACTTAATCTGCCTGGCGCCGAAAAGGTCAATATTGATGTTGCGGAAGATGGCACCGCAACGGTCACTGGTGATGTCGCTTCGCAGGAGGATAAGGAAAAAATTCTGGTTGCGGTCGGGAATGTCACTGGCGTAGGCCAGGTCAGTGACGGCGTTAAGGTGACGCAAAGCGGGGCGGAAAGTCGTTTTTACACGGTCAAATCCGGTGACACTCTGAGCGCAATCTCAAAAGCGATGTATGGCTCGGCCAATGAGTATCAACGCATTTTTGAAGCCAATAAACCGATGCTGACCCATCCCGACAAAATCTATCCGGGTCAGGTGCTGATTATCCCGGCGAAGTAGGCCACTCAGCAGCAACATCAGTGATGGCAGGAATACTTGCTTTATACCGCTGTCGGAAGCCGCCGCGGACATCTATTCCTCTATCAACGGCAAAAGAGCCAGCAAGCTGGCTCTTTGTTCCCCCGGGTTCAGGCGCTTACTGTGCGTCAGCCAGTGCCAGTCGGGCCTCTTCCTGCTCGGTGATTTTACGCTGTTGCTCAAGTTCCAGCGCGCCGCGATGAGAGAGGTAGCAGAAGAGTATGCAGCAGACGATCCCGCCCATCAGCAGATAGAACCCGCCGTGCCAGCCCATTTTATCGACCATTACGCCGAACAGGCTGGTGCCTAACGATGCGCCAAAGATATAGCTCATAAATCCGCGCAGACCCACGGCTGAACCGACGGCAAAGCTGGGGACGATTTCCATGGTCTGGACCGAGGCCAGAAACTGCGGGACATAAATAAGGCAGCCCACAATTGCCGCGAATACCGTGACCATCAGTAGCGATTCGCTTTTCCAGTAGCCGATCAGACAGATGAAGATTAGCGTCATACAGATTATGGCTAACGGCATCCGGCGCCCTTTAAACAGCTTGTCGGAGAGCCAGCCGGCCAGCAGAGTAGACGGAATCGCCGCCCACTCAAAAAACAGGAATGCGACGCTCATTTGTTCTTTGGAAAAATGTTTCACCGTCAGCAGGTAAATTGGCAGCCAGCTGATCATGCCGAAACGCACCATATAGACAAACACATCCACAAAGGAGACATACCAGGCGTTTTTGTTACGCAGTACGTAGGTACAGAAGATCTGAAATGCGCTCATGTTCTCCGGCGCTTTCTGGCCGTGTTTGGTCTTCAGCACCACTTTCTCTTCCGGCATCATCTCTGCCAGCGAAGGCAGACCTTCCTCGCGCGGCGAACCCTTACCCAGCACCAGTACGCTAATGGCGAATACCACCGCCACGCAGGCCGGTACAATGTAGCTGGCGCTCTGCCAGTGCTCGGTGCCGAGAATGGCGAATGCGGCGCCGACGATCGGGGCGACAATTCCGCCGCCGACGTTATGGGAAATGTTCCAGAACGCCCCTACGCGGCCACGCTCACGGCGCGGGAACCAGTTCGCAATAGTAATAAAAGAGGGGCCGACCCCCATACCCTGAAACAGGCCGTTCAGGACAACCAGCGCAGCGAAGACCCAGAATGCGGTACTGAATCCTAACCCGACGTTGACGATAGCGCACAGCACCAGGCCACAGGCCATAAAGACTTTCGGGCTGGCTTTATCCGCGAGGCTGCTCATTACGCCTTTACTGATCCCGTAGGCGATGAGCATACAGCTGCTGAGCAAACCGATCTGCGTGGCGCTGAGGTCTAACTGTTCTTTCAGATAGGGCGTGGATAAGGTGAAGTTATTGCGCACGATATAGTACGCCAGGTATCCCAGAAATACGCTTAGCAGCGCCTGCATACGGTATCGACCATAGGTTGCCTGAATTTTCTCAGCAGGAACTTTATTCGCCGACGGGCCTTTTTTTAATAATGATAACATGTCGTCACCTGTATTTATATTGATATGAACATCAGGAGTAATTACCCCGAAGGGTGAAATAAGCGGCTAAAAAATTCAAATCGTCGAAATGAGTCAAAATTGACTCAAAATAATGCAGGGACGGGTTGTTTTTGACCCATCTGGCATGAGCGAGATTTTGCGCAATTAATTTTGCGCTGGTTTTATGTCCGGCTTGTGCGGACACTAACAAATTGCCTAATCATTATCTGGTAATCTTTCCCGATATTCCCGGACGCCCGTTTGACTATTTTTCCGCTCGCGGCGATTAATTCACCAGATGTCATAAACGGGTAAGTTTTGTCTCAACGCGGTTTTTACGATATTTCAATATTTATGAACGGGATCACAAACATATTTCTTCGTGGGGTCAGGATAATGGGCAAAATGTTCGCGCTGCTGCTGCTGAGCGCATGGCTGAGACCCTGTGCGGCGCAAGGCAATGAGCTGGTGATGGCGACGACATTTTCTCCCAGCGCCACCGTGTGGATTATCGATCGCTGGCAGCAAGAGCCGGGGTCGGTGATGATAAGGACGCTCAACCGCACCAGCGCCTCGCTGGAACAGTTGCTTGATACGGCAAATGCCGAAAATGTCGATCTGATCCTGACTTCGTCGCCGATGCTGCTGCAGCATCTTCAGGAGCATCAAAAACTGGCGCCGTTCAGCGGTGCGCCGGCAGGCAGCCAACATCTGGTGCCGGAATCCATTCGCTCCACCTCCGTGGCCGTGGCGATCTCCGGGTTCGGTTTGCTGATGAATCGCTCAGCGCTGATGACCCGGCATCTGCCTGCGCCAGCGGACTGGGATGACCTGACCGATCCCCGTTATCAGGGGGCGCTGCTGATGAGCAGTCCGTCGCGTTCGGATACCAACCATCTGATGGTGGAGTCGCTGCTGCAACAAAAAGGCTGGATTAAAGGATGGGAAACGCTGTTGACCACGGCGGGAAACCTCGTGACCATTTCATCCCGTAGCTTTGGGGTGGCAGATAAGATTAAAAGCGGCCTGGGCGTGGCTGGTCCGGTGATTGATAATTACGCCAATCTGCTGCTGAACGATCCGCACCTGGCTTTTACCTATTTCCCCCAGTCGGCGGTTTCGCCGACCTATGTCGCAGTGCTTAAAAACAGCCAGCACGCCAGCGAAGCGCGGCGGTTTATTCGCTATCTGTTAAGTCCGGAGGGCCAGACGATCCTCGCCGACGCTAATACCGGGAAGTATCCGGTAACACCGCTGGCGCCAGGCAATCCACGGGCGGCGCAGCAGGCGATGCTGATGAATCAACCGCCATTAAACTATCGATTGATCCTCAAACGTCAGCGTTTGGTTCAGCGGATGTTTGATACGGCGATTAGCTTTCGTCTTGCTCAGCTCAAAGACGCCTGGCGAGCGCTGCATAGCGCGGAGGTCCGTCTTAAGCGTCCGCTACCCGAGATACGGGCGCTGCTCACCCGTGTCCCGGTGGATCCGGCCAGCAGCGAGGATGAAGCCTGGCTGGCTCAGTTCGACAACAAAAGTTTTGCGGAACAGCAGATGATGGAGTGGCAGCTCTGGTTTCTCAACAACCAGCGGCAGGCGATTACTAAACTGGAAGAACTGAAATGACGGACAGGTCCATGCTGCAACGCCTGCGGCAAATCAGTATCAGTAGCAGTCTGCGCGGGGCATTTCTGACGGGGGCGCTGCTTACGCTGATTGTCAGCAGCGTAAGCCTCTATTCCTGGCATGAACAAAGTTCGCAGATCCGCTATTCGCTGGATGAGTATTTTCCGCGCATCCATGCGGCGTTTCTGATTGAAGGGAATCTGAACCTGGTGGTCGATCAGCTCAATGAATTTCTGCTGGCGCCAAATACCACGGTACGACTGCAGCTGCGCAACCAGATTATCCAGCATCTGGACAAAATAGAACGGCTAAGTCAGGGGTTGTCGCCGGCAGAACGCCAGCAGTTGGGGGTGATATTGCAGGACAGCCGCGCGCTGCTGGCGGAACTGGATCGCGTGCTCTACAACATGTTTCTGGTTCGTGAAAAGGTGGGAGAGCTTGCGGCGCGGATCGACTGGCTGCACGATGATTTCACCACCGAGCTGAATTCGCTGGTGCAGGATTTTACCTGGCAACAGGGAACGCTGCTCGATCAGATTGAAGCCCGACAGGGGGATGCGAGGCAGTATCTGAAACGCGCCCGGGAAGTGCAGAACGAACAGCAGCAGGTCTATACCCTGGCTCGTATTGAAAATCAGATCGTTGACGACCTGCGCGACAGGCTCAATGAACTGAAATCCGGGAATGATGACGGCATGCTGGTGGAGACGCATATCCGCTATCTTGAAAACCTGAAAAAAACGGCGGATGAAAATATCCGTGCGCTGGATGACTGGCCGAGCACCATTACCCTGCGACAAACGATTGATGAGCTGCTGGAAATTGGCATGGTGAAAAATAATATGCCGGATACCATGCGCGACTATGTTAGCGCGCAAAAAGCGCTCGTGGAAGCCAGCCGGTCCAGAGAAGCGACGCTGGGGCGCTTCAGAACGCTGCTGGAAGCCCAGCTTGGCAGCAGTCACCAGCAGATGCAGATGTTTAATCAGCGTATGGCGCAGATTGTCCGGGTCAGCGGCGGGTTAATCCTGGTGGCGACGTTGCTGGCGCTGCTGCTGGCATGGGGGCTAAACCATTATTTTATTCGCTCGCGGCTGGTGAAACGCTTTACCGCGCTGAATCAGGCGGTGGTGCAGATTGGTCTGGGCCGGACCGAGGCGACCATTCCGGTTTACGGGCGCGACGAGCTGGGACGTATTGCCGGTTTGCTTCGTCATACCCTGGGTCAGCTTAATGCGCAAAAACAGCAGCTGGAACAGGAGATTGGCGAGCGAAAAGCGATTGAGGCCGATCTGCGCGCCACGCAGGACGAGCTGATCCAGACCGCTAAACTGGCGGTGGTGGGGCAGACGATGACCACCCTGGCGCATGAGATTAATCAGCCGCTGAACGCGCTGTCGATGTATCTTTTTACGGCGGGAAGGGCGATCGAACAGGGACAGGCGGAGCAGGCGCGGACGACGTTAAGCAAAGCAGAAGGGCTGATCAACCGCATTGACGCGATTATCCGCTCCCTGCGCCAGTTTACCCGCCGCGCAGAACTGGAAACGCCGCTGCATCCGGTCGATTTGCGTCAGACGTTTACCGTGGCGTGGGAACTGCTGGCGATGCGTCATAAGCCTCAGCAGGGGACGCTGGTGATACCGGATGACACTGTCTGGATCCTGGGGGACGAAGTGCGCGTCCATCAGGTGCTGGTGAACGTGCTGTCCAATGCCCTCGACGCCTGCCCGCACGCCGCGCAAATCACCGTGAGCTGGCAAATCCAGGGCGGAAGGCTGTGCGTGTTGATTGCCGATAACGGCCCTGGCTGGCCTGCGGCCCTACTCCCTTCGCTGTTAAAGCCGTTCACTACCAGTAAAACCGTGGGGCTCGGAATAGGGCTTTCGATATGTGTTTCGCTGATGACGCAAATGGAAGGGGCGTTGCGCCTGGCGTCGACGTTTACACGCAGTGCCTGCGTGGTGCTGGAATTCAATTTGACGGATGTAAAAGATGTTGAGTAATAACTGTTCGATTCTGCTGATTGACGATGATGCCGATGTGCTGGATGCCTATACGCAGCTGCTTGAGCAAGCGGGGTATCATGTCAGTGCCTGTAATAATCCGTTTGATGCGCGGGAGCAGGTGCCGAAGGACTGGCCCGGCATCGTTTTAAGCGATGTCTGCATGCCCGGCTGCTCCGGTATCGATTTAATGACGTTGTTTCATCAGGATGACGATCTGCTGCCGATTCTGCTTATCACCGGTCACGGCGATGTGCCGATGGCGGTGGAGGCGGTGAAAAAAGGGGCCTGGGATTTCCTGCAAAAGCCGATCGATCCGGGCAAACTGCTCACGCTGGTGGACGCCGCGCTGCGTCAGAGGCAATCGGTTATCGCCCGTCGCCAGTATTGTCAGCAAAAATTACAGGTTGAGCTTATTGGCCGCAGCCAATGGACGGTTCGGTATCGCCAGCGCCTTCAGCAGCTGGCAGAAACGGATATTGCGGTATGGCTTTACGGCGAGCCGGGAACCGGCCGCATGACCGGCGCGCGTTACCTGCACCAGTTAGGACGGCACGCTGAAGGTCCGTTTATCGCCTGCGAGCTGACTCCGGCTAACGCCCATACGCTTAATGAACTGATCGCCCAGGCCCAGGGCGGGACGCTAGTCTTAAGTCACCCCGAGCATCTGACTCACGAGCAACAGCATCAGCTGGTACAGCTGCAGAGTCATGAGAAGCGGCCTTTTCGCCTGATTGGTATCGGTAGCGCTTCGCTGGTGGAGTTGGCCGCCAGCAGCCAGATAGTGGCGGAACTCTATTACTGCTTCGCGATGACGCAAATTGGCTGCCAGCCTCTGTCAAAGCGACCTGATGATATCGAGCCGCTGTTTCATCACTATTTGCAAAAAACCTGTCAACGGCTGAATCATCCCGTCCCGGAGGTGGATGCTGGTCTGTTGAAGGGGATGATGCGCCGGGTGTGGCCAAATAACGTTCGCGAACTGGCGAACGCCGCCGAGCTGTTTGCAGTAGGGGTATTACCACTCGCAGAAACGGTTAATCCGCTGATGCACATCGGCGAGCCGACGCCGCTGGATCAGCGGGTTGAGGACGTCGAACGGCAGATCATCACCGAAGCGCTGAATATCCACCAGGGACGTATTAATGAGGTGGCGGAGTATCTGCTGATACCGCGTAAAAAACTTTATCTCAGAATGAAGAAGTATGGTCTGAATAAAGAGCACTACAAAGGGGTTTAGGGCATCTTGTCAGACGATGGTTGAAAATTATGAGGACAGATACAGATTATAAATGCCTTCAAGTCAGCAGAGGTGATTTATGTTATTGTGACTGCTTAAATTTCCTTAAAAGGTGTGACTGTTGAACATGCGAATATTGACTGTAGTTGATTATGATGAGATGTGGCCGGCTTTATTTGAGAGCGAACGTACTCTGTTGCAGATGACGCTTGGTAAAGTGATATCCCGGATTCATCATATTGGTAGCACCTCGGTGCCTGGATTATCAGCTAAGCCAGTAATAGATATATTAATCGAAGTTGCTAATCTTGAAGAACTGGACAACCTGAATCAGGCAATGGAGGGTGTAGGATATACTGTGCGTGGTGAAAACGGCATTTTAAATCGTAGGTACTTTACAAAAGGTGGAAATCAGCGTAGTCATCATATCCATGCGTTTGCCACCGGGGATGCTCAAATCATAAAACACCTGGCATTCCGTGATTACCTTATTAAACACAATGACGTAGCCATTCAGTACGCTTTAATGAAAAAAAGCGCGATGTTATTATGTGAAAATGACAGCCACCGATACAGCATTTATAAAGCGGATTTCATTCAGAAACATCTTCGTATGGCGCTTATTGATGCGGGTCACCTGGGCTAGCCTTCAAATAAACTACAACCCATGTTTTTTTTGTAATTTTTCACAGCGTTACCTCTTGTTTCTCCATTATTAGCAAACAGCACGCCTTGCAGACTCCCTGCGGCTTCCTGCAACTGAGCATTCTGAATAAGCGACGGGGCGATAAAGCCGATAACGCATCGTTCAGTATGGAGGCACTATTTCACAACCCCAGCGGCCTGGCCTCCTGTATGAACTCAATCAGAAGGCGAAGCCCGGTCGGCAATTGCCGGCGGCTTGAATAATAGATATGAAAACCTTCCTCTAGTGGGGACCATTCCGTAAGCACCAGACGGAGCCGTCCATCCTTGACATAGGGTGCAACAAGAGGCTCCGGAAAATACATCAGGCCAGCCCCGCCCAATACGGCCACCAGACCCGTTTCGGCATGATTGACCGTCACTGAGCCTGGCACTGTCATTTGGTATGTTTCGCCGTCTCGCGCAAGTTCCCAGCGATAAACCCGATCGTCACCGAGACGATTGCTGATGCAGCGATGGTGTAATAAATCATCCGGATGTTCAGGCGTTCCGTAGCGTTCCAGGTAATCAGGGGAGGCCGCGATAACCCAGCGAATATCGGCAGATAAACGCCGGGCAACCATGTCCTCCGGGACGGTGCCACCGTAGCGGATGCCGGCATCGAAGCCCGCATCAGTCACGTCAACCATACGGTTGCTGGCCACAATATCGATTTCAATATCGGGATAGCGATCCATAAAAGCGGGCATGACCGGCGCAAGCAAAAGATTTGCCGCTTCAACGGCGGCATTGATGCGGATACGACCGGTAGGGGTATTGCGATACCGGTTAAGCGATTCAAGCGCGCCTTCTATGGTATCGAAAGGCTGAAGAACAGACTGAACCAGTTCCTCACCAGCTGCCGTAGGGGTGACGCTCTTGGTCGTGCGATTAAGCAGGCGAACTCCGAGCCGGGTTTCCAGTCCCTTCAGGGCATGACTCAGCGCTGATGCACTGACGCCTAATTCAATTGCCGCACGGCTGAAGCTGCGATGACGTGCAATCGCCATGAAATAAATAAGATCGGCAACATCAGCTCTGCTTATTTGCATACAGAATAGTTTTCCTTATGCGGCGTTAAAACCCGAATGCGTTGATGAAGAAATGATATACACCTTAGACCGATTAGGGCTAATCCATTGCTGAATTTTTTTCACAAGTCCATTCATGCACGTCCACTCACTGTACACGTTGTGCTTCGTTATTCTTGAAAATCATGCGCTCTGGCTGGTAGGCCAGGGCGGAACACTCATCTAACGGAGCCGTTTATGAACTATACGCATCTTGGCCGCACCGGCCTGAAAGTCAGCCGCCTTTGTCTCGGAACCATGAATTTTGGTGACGTCACCGACGAGAAGACCAGCGCCCGCATTCTGGATGAGGCGCTTGAGGCGGGTATCAATTTCATTGATACAGCAGACGTGTATGGCACTGAACAATCTCCCGATATCCAGCAAGGCTCGGGGCTGTCCGAGGAAATTATTGGTCGCTGGCTTCAGCAGGGTGGCCGCCGTGAACGCATCGTTCTGGCGACAAAAGTCTATCAGCCTATGGGAGCGGGCCCGAACGATCGCCGGCTTTCTGCTTACCATATTCGCAAAGCCTGCGAGGACAGTTTGCGACGGCTTAAGACCGACCATATTGACGTCTATCAGATGCATCACATCGATCGTCATACGCCGTGGGAAGAGATCTGGCAGGCCATGGAACTGCTTGTTCAGCAGGGAAAGGTTCTTTATATCGGTAGCAGCAATTTCGCGGGCTGGGACATTGCGACTGCGCAGTCAGTCGCCACGGAGATGGCAAGCGGGCGCCGTGCCAGGCCCGCGTTTGCCCGTCTAATCGAACAGTATCGTCCGCAGCTGGAAGCCTATGAAGGATTATGTGAGGACCTCGGCGAAACCCCCTCCGATGTGGCCCTGGCGTGGCTCCTGCAGAATCCTGTCGTTACCGCTCCACTGATTGGGCCTCGTACGGTCGAACAACTCCAGCAGGCGCTTCACGCAACGACAGTCACGCTATCAGACGACACCATGAGCTGTCTCGACGAAATCTGGCCCGGCCCCGGGGGAGAAGCGCCCCAGGCTTATGCCTGGTAATGACCAAATTAATGAATCCTTTCTTCGTTATAGGGAGTTCCAGTTTATGAGCAAGATGATGCATGACCAGCCTTCTGCTGCCGTACCCGCTTCCCGGGACCGGCGCAATTTTCTGATCGCCGGCGCCGGTCTGGCGTTGGCCGCAACCACCCTTGGCAGGAGCGGCGCCGTGATGGCGAAACCGGCTGGTCAGGACATGCCGAACGCCCCTTCGGATGCTGCTCCCGTCCGGAAGGAAACCTTAACCACGCGTAAACTCGGCTCGCTGGAGGTGTCCAGCATGGGACTCGGGTGCCTGCCGATGGTGGGTTATTACGGCGGAGGTCCGCGCGATCGTAAAGCCATGGTTTCGCTTATCCGGGCAGCCTTCGAACAAGGTATCACGTTCTTTGATACTGCCGAGGTCTACGGCCCCCATCTCAGTGAAGAATTTGTCGGGGAAGCACTGGCCCCTGTTCGCGATCGTGTGGTGATTGCCACCAAGTTCGGCTTCGGCGTGGAGGAGGGGAAGCCCACTTCCCTTAACAGCCATCCTGACCATATCCGCCGCGCCGTAGAAGGCTCGCTAAAGTGTCTGAAAACGGACCACATCGATCTTCTCTATCAGCATCGCCCCGATCCGAATGTGCCGATCGAGGATGTGGCGGAAACCGTGAAGGCGTTGATCCAGGAGGGTAAAGTGAAACACTGGGGACTGTCGGAAGCGAGTGCCAGGACAATTCGCCGCGCACATGCGGTACTCCCTGTGACTGCGGTGCAGAGTGAGTATGCCATGTGGTGGCGGGAACCAGAGACGCGAATATTTCCAACGCTCGAAGAGCTGGGTATCGGTTTCGTACCTTACTGCCCGACTGCCCGCAGCTTCCTCGCCGGAGCAGTCAATCCAAGCCAGCGGTTCGACAGCACCGATCGGCGGCATAACCTGCCACGCTTCCAGCCCGATGCCCTGGCCAAAAACATGGTGCTGCTTGAATTCGCGCAGTCGTGGGCCCGTCGCAAAAACACCACTCCGGTTCAGTTCGCGCTGGCCTGGGTAATGGCCCAGCGGCCCTGGATTGTCCCTATCCCGGGTACGACGCAATATCCGCACCTGATAGAAAACAGCGGCGCACCGCAAGTCCGGTTGACGGACAGCGAGCTACGCGAAATCGATGCGGCGCTTGCCAAAATCCCATTGCAGGGCGGTCGCGCCGATCCGTTTACCGAAAGTCAGTTTGATAAAAGTTAATACCTGCTGTCACAGGGAGACTGCAGGTGAAGTCTCCCTCTGTATTATTGCCGGGGATAAACCACATGAATGGACTAAATCATAACGCGCTTAAATGCAGTGCCGTCCCCATACCGCCCTGGGAGCGTCCTCTCCAGACCGTGGAGGCCCAGCCGTACTTCAACGTTTCACAGGCGTCGCTCGTGCTCGAAGGGATCGTGTTCGATCGGAACAATAACCTGCTGTTTGTTGATGTGGCGACGGGGCGCGTGTTTAAGCTAACCCCGGAGCGGCAGCTTTCCATTGTCCTTAAGGAGAATTCATTCGGTGCTTCCGGCCTGGCGGTACACAAAGATGGACGGATCTTTATCGCCTCGGTGGGCGATATGCAGCGAGGTTCTGTTCGGGCTATCGAACCCAACGGCACCCGTGAGCAGATGATTGTTGCCCCTGATACTGGATTTCTTGTCAACGATCTGGTCTTTGATAATCAGGGCGGATTTTATTTCACTGACAGCCGGGGAAATTCAGCCGATCCACAGGGTGGGGTGTTCTACGTTAGTCCCAATGTCGGGTCAATTCATGCCATCCTGCCTGGACTCGCGGTCGGGAACGGCATAGCGATTGACCCCGCCGGCTCTCAGATATGGGCCACAGAACACGCTAAAAACAGGCTTCATCGCGTAAGACTGTCAGACGCCACCACGGTCGCCCCGTTTGGTTCAGTTGTTACCTATCAGTTCACCGGGCCGGCGCCAGACGGGGCCCGTGTCGACAGCGAAGGCAATGTATATGTGGCCATCTCAGGCCAGGGCCGCGTCATGGTCTTCAACCGCAACGGACTGCCTATTGGGCAAATTGTGCTGCCTGACCGCGACAAAGGCCGTAACCTTAAATCGACAAGCCTGGCGATCCGCCCCGGGCATCGCGAGTTGTTTATTGTCGCTAACAGCGGGACCGAACCCGGTGGAGCGATGATTTTTCGATCGGGCGCATTCGCGCCGGCACCGTTTCCCTTTTCACATCAGTGACCGGGAATGAGTGGTCTGGGAGACCCGGCAACGCCGGGCCAGGGCAGGGTGTTAATAGTTCTGGATCGCTGAAGGCGGCGTGAGGGAAGGCGGCGTATCCGGAAGCGGGGGAATGATCCCGTCAACGGGGTGCGGCAGATAGCGAACTTCCAGTTCCGTGATTTCGGCATCGCTAAGTGAAAAGTCCAGCGCGCTGATAGCCGTGGAAAGATGTTCTGGTTTCGTTGCGCCAATGATCGGTGCTGTGATGACGGATTTTGATAACAGCCAGGCAATTGCAACATGAGCTCTTGGCACCGCGTGCTTTTCGGCAATGCTGGCAACAACATCAATCACGGGCTTATCCAGAAGGGCTGCGTTCTCATACATTTTTAACGCAAAGGCATCGTTTTGCGTTCGTCGGGACGTGACACTCCAGTCGCGCGTGAGCCTGCCGCGTGCCATCGGACTCCAGGGGATCACCCCAACGCCCTGGTCTTCACACAGGGGCAGCATCTCGCGCTCTTCTTCCCGGTAAAGCAGGTTGTATTGCGGTTGCATCGTGATAAATCGGGTCCAACCGTTACGCTCAGCGGTATGCTGCATTTTTGCAAAGCGCCAGGCTTCCATAGAAGATGCGCCGATATAACGTGCTTTTCCTGCTTTAACGACGTCATGCAGAGCCTCCATGGTCTCTTCAACAGGCGTGGAGTAGTCAAAGCGATGAATCTGAAAGAGATCCACATAATCCATGCCTAAGCGCATCAGGCTATCGTCAATAGACTGAAAAATGGCCTTGCGGGAAAGAAACCCGGTATTGGGTGAGTTGCGCCACGGAAAGAAGGTCTTTGTCGCTACAACGATCTCGTCGCGTCTGGCCATCTCTCTCAGCGCTTTTCCTGTAATTTCTTCTGAACTACCGTCCGAGTAGGTATTCGCGGTATCAAAAAAATTAATGCCGGCTTCAAGCGCCTGACGAATGAGCGGTCGTGACGCCTTTTCATCCAGGGACCAGGGTTGAGGCAAACGTTCAGGTTCGCCATAACTCATACAACCGAGACAAAGACGGGAGACTTTCAACCCGCTACGACCCAGATTCACATACTTCATTCGGTGTTCCTTCTTTTATTGCCAGCAATTATGTATGTGACAGGGTATTGCACTGGTATGAAGGGAACCAGCATGCGCCATTGAATGGTGTTATGAGTTTTTTTCACAAGTAGAATCAAGGGGGACGTTGCCATGAAACGAAAAACGCGCATTACGAAAACGATTATTTGGGACAGATATAAGCAAGTTGATGCCCTACATGATATCGCCAGAATGTTCGACAGATATCATTCTTCTATCTTGCCCACTTTCCGCCAGACTTGTGGATAACACCTCAACTCAGGTGACCAAATTCATTAAACCACTACAGACAGTGGCCACAATGACATAGTGAATGTTACCGGTGTCACTCTGGTAACAAGGAAGATCATAGGATCGTTGATGAAACGTCAAATAGTCATACCGCGAAATCAGATCCTGTCGAGGCCTGAATACAGTGCGTGACTCAGCCTTTCAAGAACCGTCTCGCATTCATTCACATCAGTATTCGCGAACCCTAATACGATAAAATCAGACGTCGCGGCAGTATCTAACGTGTAGTTTCCTGTATCAGCAACCTGAATATTGTTTCCGGAAAGCCAGTCATAAACCCAGATGGCTTTTTCAGGCTCGCTGAATTTGACGTAAAGTTGCAGGCCACCTGGCGGGACGCTGAACTGTGCGTCCGGCAGGTATTTCCGTACCAGAGCCACCATATCATCTCGTTTATGCCGGTATACCGTTCGCATTCTTCGCAAATGTCTCGCATATGTTCCACTTTTCAGCAATTCAGCTACCCATTGTTGCACAAGCCCGCTTGTACCGCGTGACAGACTCCAGTGTAGAGCAGCCATCTGTTGTATTAGATGGCTGTCTGCAACCAGATATCCGAGCCGAACGTTATTGAAAAGTACTTTGGAAAAGGTACCCATATATACGACCTGTTCTGAGGCTGCGGTTGAACGGAGGGCAGGGCGGGGAACTTTGTCGAAGTAAAATTCACTGTCGTAATCGTCTTCCAACAGAAGCACCTTTTTCTGACTTGCCAAATGAATTATTTCGCTTCGTCTGCTATCCGACAACGTGATACATTGCGGAAAATGATGTTCAGGCATCAGATAAAGAATATCCTTCGCCGTTGGCCGAAAGTCGGATAGATCGATTCCCTCAGGATCCATCCTGTGTGACTGTAGATTGTAGCCGAAACGCGAAAAATTACGGGCAAACTCCAGGTAGCCCGGCTCGCCAAAATGAAAACATGTTCTCTCCTGGCGTACCGTCATGGCCAGAAGCAGACTTCCATACTGTGAACCGGGGACAATCAGCACTTCCTGGGGGGTGGCTGAGATGCCCCGAGAAGGAAGGATTTGGTCGCAGATTAGTTGACGTAGCTCCAGATTCCCGGCGCTCTCGCCAAACTGATTAAGCCTGTCAGGATAACGCAGCACGCGGTTGAAAGCCTGCCGGAACTCACTGACCGGAAGATGGGCCGTGCTGGCATGGCTGGGAAGCAGGGATAAGCCCCCGGGAAGAAATTTATCGCTCGCGTAGGCGATCGGGGAGGGGGCAGCCGCAACCGGACCAGGCGGTGACGCATCCGGCTTTTCCCGGTAAATCACCATCGTTCCTCTTCCCGTATGGCTGTGACAGTACTCTTTCACGCAAAGCGCTTCATAAGCCCGGACAACGCTTCCCCGGGATACCCTCAGCTGGCGGGCCAGTTCCCGCGAGGGGGGTAAGTACTCACCATAATTCAGTCGGCCTTTGATGATCTGCCAGCTGATCTGCTGCTCAATCTGATGGTAAAGCGGAAGAGCCGTCGCGCTGCGGCTGAGGTGAATTTCAATCACACAAACCCCTGTGGTCCAATTATTTACCTGAATTGGACCTTTAAACAGTAATGGCACAGGACCAATATAGCGGAAATTTAGCATGCATCTGTCCTGGGCGCAGTAATTTTGCCCGGAAATTAAAAGTGAGATATACGGTGTCCGAAAAATTTCAAACTGTCAGCTTCGATCTCTATTCCTCGGTGATGGGGATAACCGGCCTGGGCCTGGTATGGCGGGCCGCAGCAAAAACCTACGACGTGTCCGCGTTGCCTGGTGAAGTATTCCTTGCGACAGGATTAGCGGTATTTTTAGTACTGACCGGTATCCAACTTCTGCGGCTGGTTTTTTGCCGTCAGATTATCCTTGCAGAATGGCATTCACGTGCCAGTAAGAACTTTTTTTGTGCTGCCACAATTTCAGGTTTTCTGCTCGCAATGGGACTGCTACCTTACAGTATCCTGCTGGCGAAGGTGCTCTGGATAGCGGCCGTCGCCGCCCAGATTTTTTTCCTCACGTGTACATTCCGCCGCTGGCTTATCGATCAGCTCGATACGCATGAAATCAGCCCGGTATGGCTTATACCTATGGTGGGCAACGCCTCTCCGGCTTTCGCGGGCGTGGATTTGGGGTTTCCGGGCCTCAGTAAGATGCTGCTGTTTTCAGCTCTGCTCTGCTGGGCGCTTTTTATGCCGCTTATCCTCTGGCGTATCGTGTTTGTTCGTCCTGTTACCCCGCAGAAGGCCATGCCCGGCCTGGCTATTATGGTTTCAGCGCCTGCGGTCATCGCCGTCGGACTGTACTGTATTTATGGCGGTATGAATGACGTAATTGAATTCATGGCCTGGACCGCACTTTTCTTTGCCATTGTGCTCATCAGCCTGTGGCGAAGAATGATCCCGGATACGTTTGGGCGGATCTGGTGGGGATTTACCTTCCCATCAACGGCACTGGCATCTGCCCTTATAAGGGTTGACGCGGCATCCATGACCACACTGAACCACACGCTTGCACTGGCGGCACTGACATTCGCGACCTTTGTAGTATGCTCCATTATTGTTATGACCGTCAGGCAATCACTGTTAACTCTGTGTTGGGGCAGGCATGCAAAACACTCCGGATAGCGTATTTTACAGTCCTCTTTATGTGAGAGTATCTGAATATCTTTTTTATGCCGGTAAGCGAAACGTCTTTACCGCCATTGCGATGGCGGTAATTGCTAAAATCGAAGAATTTCCGTATGTGAAAATCGAAGAGCTGGCGTCGTACTGTAATACGACGCCTTCGAGCATCACCAAATTCGTCAGGGAACTGGGATACGGCTCGTTCCAGGAATTAAAAAATGACATAGCTCCCTATCGGTTGACGCATCAGGGTATAAAAGGAATGACTGAAAAAGAGGTCATCGAGGAAATATATAAATATATACCTTATGAAGAGTGCAGAAAAATGGCAGAGGTCATTAATAACAGTCGTTCCGTCATTATTCTGTCTAACTCATTTCTTTTCAATATTGCAAATGTCATGAGGGAAAGCATCAGCAGCAGCAATCGGAAGGTTTATCTGGTCGAGCGTTCAAACAACGAACTGATAAAAACCATCCTTCGGAAGGTGGACTGCGTTTTTATTCTTACCCTGACAGGACAATGGATAAACTCATGCCAGTATATAAATAACGTGTCTGAAAAATCCCAATTATGCCTTATTTCAGGAAGCGTACCGGCTATCCTGAAAAACAAACCAATTCATACTATCGAACTTAATAATTACCCTCAAATGTTATACGCAAACTATTTTTCGCATAAATACCTTGAAAGTATTGTTTTTAATATCGTACAGAGCGTGATTTAGCTCACAAAATTATTTTCCAAAACAGGAAAATGATACTTTTTGATTTACAGCCTGTTCACGGATATTTTCTGGTTATACCCTACATCAAGAGAGTCCCGCAAATGTCTGAACAACAGCAGATATTGTCTATCATTGACAATTTAGGTGGCCGTGAAAATATTAAGGATTATTACCACTGCGCTACGCGCTTACGTTTTAATCTCTTCGATTATGACAAGATTAACAAGGATGCCCTTAAAGCGAACCCGCTGGTCCTCTCAGTCGTGCAGGCCAGCGGACAGTGCCAGCTCATTATCGGCAACAAGGTAGGGGCAGTATACAGTGCCCTGCATGGCGTGCTTGAAACCGGTGGTCAGAACAGCGCGCCGTCTTCTTCCGGGACGGCAGCAAACCGGGAATCCTTCATCAGCCGTATCTTCGCATTCATTTCAGGCAGCTTCCTGCCTTTGATCGGTATTCTCGCCGCCGCAGGTCTGCTGCGTGCCTTCACCACGTTGTTACTGAGCCTGCCTTCTCTGGCAGGAAACAGTACGCTAACCCTGCTGTCATTTATCGCTAATGTGCCGTTTTATTTCATGCCAGTGCTGCTTGGTTTTACCATCGCCAGGAAGCTTAAATCCAGTGAGCTAACAGGCGCGATAATCGGCGCGTCATTACTGTATCCCGAATTTACCAGTCTGGCAGGGCAGACGCTGAATATCATCGGCCTGCCGCTTGTGGTTATGGAATACGGTTACAGCATCTTTCCGGTATTCTTTGCCGTACCGGTTGCTGCCGCGCTGGAGCGCTTCCTGAAGGTCAGGTTGTGGGATTCAGTACAGCTGTTTATGGTGCCGTTGTTATGCGTCGTGATTGTGGTTCCGCTCACCATGTTTTTACTTGGTCCCTTCGGCAAGTACCTCGGCGATTATCTGGCATCAGCCATCGTTTACATCATTGGCGTGAACAGTCTTGTGGCCGGGATGATCATCGGGGCAGCCTATTCCTTTATCGTTCTGTTCGGGCTGCACTGGGCTATTATTCCGGTAGTCTTTTCAAACATTGCCCATGGCGGTGATCCTATCTATGCCATTGGCGGTATGTCAGCCATCGCTCAGATGGGCGTGGCTCTGGGGATCCTCATCAGAACGCGTGATACAGGCACACGACAACTTGCCAGCAGTGCCTTCTTCCCTTCATTAATCAGCGGTGTGACTGAGCCTATCTTATACGGCCTCATCATCCCTAACCGCCGCACGATTTATTACATCATTATTGCCGGTGCGGTCGGCGGAGGAATTGTGGGGGGCTATAACATCACGATTAATAACCTTGTTTTTGCGAGTCTGCTTTCCATCCCGACCGCAAGTAACATGCTGATCTACAGCGTGGGTCTATTCGCCACTTTAATTACTGGCGCAGTTTTACCGGTTATTTTTGGTTACAAGAGCCGGTTTTAAAAATGGGAGAGAACATGAGTAACGAAACACTGAATTTTCCTGAGAACTTCCTCTGGGGCGGCGCTATCGCGGCCAACCAGGCTGAGGGGGCCTGGAATCTTGATGGTAAAGGTATCAGCGTTGCCGATATCAATGAATATGTTTTCAATGAAGACATGCGCAAGATGTATAATATCGAGCTCACCCGGGACTATGCTGTTCAGGCACAGGATGATAAAGACGGCGTGTTTCCTAAAAGAACGGGTATCGATTTTTACCACACCTTCCGTGAAGATCTGGCGCTACTTAAGGCCGCCGGTCTGAAGACCTTCCGTACCTCAATCAGCTGGGCGCGTATTTTTCCTGACGGGGATAACAAGGCACCTAACGAAGCGGGCCTGAAATTTTACGATGAGCTGATAGACGAAATAATCAAAAATGGCATGGAGCCGATGATTACGCTCGCCCATTATGAGATGCCCCTGAACCTCGCGCTGAAATATAATGGCTGGAAGAACCGTCAGTTAATCGATTTTTATTTTAACTTTGCCCGCACTTGCCTCGATCGCTATCACGATCGCGTTAAGTACTGGATCCCTTTTAACCAGATTAACCTCATTCGCTACGAGTCCTTCAATCATCTGGGCATTTTCGAGGACGAAGGCACCTATCTGGAACAGGATAAATATCAGGGCGTTCACCACGAACTGGTGGCTTCGGCTATGGTAAAAAAATATGCAGCCTCCCTGGGCGGAGATATTAAGATCGGCATGATGCTGTATACCGATTTTGCCTACCCTGAAACGACAAGTCCGGAAGACAACTTTGCCACATGGCAGAAAAACCAGTATGAAATCTACTTCGCGGATGTGCTTCTGCGTGGTGAATATCCCGGCTATATCAAACGGTTCTTCAAAGAGAAAAACATCGTTCTCAGCATCACGGATGAGGATAAAGCTCTCCTGAAGAATACGGCAGATTTCATGACGTTTTCTTATTACACAACCTATGTCAGCAATGCTGAAATTGCGCATCAGTTCAGGGGAAATAACAAGCGTAACCCGCTGTTATCGCAAACCCCCTGGGGCTGGGCAATTGATCCGGTAGGGCTTCGTTATGTACTGAACTTCTTCTGGGATCGGTGGCAAAAGCCCATCATGATCACCGAGAACGGCATTGGCTGCTTTGATGAGCTAGTTAACGAGACCGTAGAGGATGATTACCGTATAGCCTTCTTCAGGGATCATATCCGCTCTGTCGGTGAAGCCATTGCCGATGGCGTGGAGGTGCTGGGCTACTACATGTGGTCTCCGCTCGACATTATCAGCTGCTCGTCAAACCAGATGTCAAAACGTTATGGTCTGGTTTACGTCAATCTTGACGATCTGGGGCGTGGTGACGGCAGGCGTTTCTGCAAGAAAAGCTACTACTGGTATCAGAAACTCATTGCGACCAACGGTAAATCACTCGAGGAATAATGTACCAGGGCTGCACTGAGGACTTCACATTCTCTGACGCAGCCCTTCATTTATAACGATTATCAGGGCATGCAGATGCATAGACGCTGATGTTTCTTCAGCATTTTAAAGTAGGGAAGAACAGCGTCATTAAGGCGGAGTTCTTTATGACCATCCGGGTAGTGCCAGACCTCGATATATTTCCCGATAGCCCTGCGGCTTAACTCATTATATTCAATCAGATAAAGCACTTTGTCATACTGCACCGTCAGGGATTTTGAAACACGGCGCGGTTCCCGCCATGTGAAAAACGCTGCCAGGTCATCGTCAGTTTCAAGTGGCCGGTGAACATCAAAGTCATGCCGGGGCGCTTTCGCAAAGCGCCGGTTGTAATCAGCCATAAACTCATCAGCAAAATCATTGGCTGCATCCACAGAAGAAATTCCCTTGAGACGGAGCTCCTTTACCAGGCGATCCAGAAGCGTCAGATGGGCACGTTCCACGCGGCCTTTGGCTGAGCTGGTATTGGCGCAGATAGTCTGGATATTCAGCTCATGCATCGCACGGCCAAACTGGGTATAGCCGTCACCACCGGTTGCGTTTTTATTGTTGATTCTGAAGACGCTGGCTTTGTCACTGTACAATGCCAGTGGTTTGCCATGCTTTTCCAGATAGCCCCTGGTGGCCTCAAAATAGGTGAAGGTCAATTCCGATTTCACAAATCGAAGCTGCATCAGACGGCTTGTTGCATCATCGGTGTAGACCAGTGCGGTACAGGCGGGCGCAAGGTTTTCGAACCAGTGATGGTCGCAGCCAACAATCTGGATCAGTTCGCCGCAGCAAGCCCGGCGATAACGTGGCTACTGAATTTTCGGCGCACGTTGTTTGCGAGGGAGCCAGCGACCGGCTTTGACCATGAGTGAACGGACAATCTCTTTGGACAGGTGAACATCGTGCAGTTCTGCGAGATTCTCACACGCCAGCGTCGGCCCAAAGTCGGTATAGCGCTCGCGGATAATACTGAGCGCGTACTGTGCAAGGCCATCAGGCAGCTGGTTATTGCTGGGTTTTTCACGACGGCGGTTAGCCATACCAGGCGGGCCAGATTCATGGTAACGCAACAAAAGGCGTCGGCACTGGCGGTCGGAAATACCCAGACGCTGCGCGGCCATCGGAGTAGTCAGCCGCCGGTCAACAACGTCTTGAATGATTTTGAGTCGGTTGACTTCATCTAAAGTAAAAATGCCGCTGCATGATCCGTCATCAGAATCCTTTGATGGGG
>PPYF01385394.1_pt1 | contig 20790 bp, 14 predicted proteins | sample 1559871 | NCBI WGS metagenome assembly PPYF01 (sample SAMN08240021, study PRJNA423297) | Human gut metagenome, whole genome shotgun sequencing project.
GTTATTAGGGCAAAGCCTTAATCCCCTCGGGAGAGCCCACAACTACGGAAGCGGAGCGTGTAGTTATAGTGGGCTATATGAGCGGCAAGCCTTACAACCGGCAAGCCGGAGGTTACCCGTCATTTACAATAGGAACAAGCCTAAGCGTGTCTATAAGTGTCTGCAAAGCAGGATTGCGTTTGACCATCTCGCGAAGCGTCTTCTCAGCAACGGCAAGTGGAGAGTCATCGTTCCTGTGTGCGTCCTCTTTCCATTGGTGGAGTATGAGGTCGGCGATGTCCACCTTTGCGGCACGGTTTTCCTCCGTGGCGTTCCTCTCCAAGAAGTCCGAAACCGTGACACTGCGACAAAAGGAAAAAACTTTTATTCGTTCCATCCATTCACGGTAGCCGTCCACGTCGGGGAAGAAGATGACCGTCCTCCCGGCAAGCACCTTCATCTTGTCAATAGCCAACTGGCTTTTCCCTCCTGTGGCGAGCCATACGCAATCGGGATATTGGATTGCACAGACAACGGCAGTCTTTTCGGATTCCACCACAGCCACCACTTTGTCGCGGTTTACCGATGCCGACAGCAGGTGTTCGCCGAACAGGCATTGTGTGAGTGTCCAATCCTGATTGAACACTGCCTGCTTTTTCAACAGACAATGCATCCAGTTCACACCCTTGTCCTTGATGCGGTGTCCATCCTCTTTGTTATATGCGATAATCTTTCCACCACGCACACGGTTATACTTGTCAATCTGCCAGTAAATAGTCTCCCCGTTTCGGGTCGCTCCTATACGGTAGTCTTCCAATACACGTTTGAGAACCGCCTCATTATCCTTTTGCAGGGAAAAGAGAAATTGCACCAGATGGCTGTTGTCACTGCGTGAGCGCCTGACATATTCCATTGGAACGGTATCAATAGGCTTGTTCCTATGAGTGTCCTTTCTGATGACCGTGTTCGGGTATTGCCGTGTTTCAGACAAATTCCTGTCCGAATGGTCTTTGAAGTACTCCTTCGGTGGATAGTGGTAGCCGCATCCGCTCTCATGGTCGCACCTGCCCACGGATTTGTCAAGCGGTTGTCCGTTCTCGTCCACGTAATAGGTGAAGCAATGCCGACCACCACACTTGGGGCAGGTATGTCTGTCGTTCCTTGTCCGGTATTTCTGTAGTTCATATCTCATAATCGGTTCACTTTATTTCTTGCCTTGCATCTGTCCAGCATGTCCCACCTGTGTGCCCCAGTACGGCTGGGATGACCGGGACGGTGGGACAGACGGGACACTTGGAATAGAGTACTGTTTGTACAAAGTAACTGTCCCACCCTGTCCCATGTGTCCCGAACAGTCCTGTTTGTACCATGTTCCCATAGGGGAAAAGTGGGACACTTGGGACATCATGCACTCCGGTTGTGTTCCTCATGGCTTGCAGTATCTTTCTGCCGTGGTCTTTGATATGTTGAGCTGCTTCCCGATTTCACGGTATGAAACGCCCTGCGAGTGTAATGCCTTGGCTTCATTCTTTAATCTGGCTCTTTCTTCCTCTGTTATCTCCTTAAGGTGGACAGCTTCCGTGGTATAGCCCACTGTCACGAATTGCAGGAAGTCATCATTCTTCTCAATGGAGCATACAATCACATTGTCCGCACCATACTCAAAACTCCCGTATCTGACTTTGAGCTGCTTGATATACCTGAGGTTCCCATCCTTGGCGGACCTGCCTATGGCAAAAACGCTGTCAAAGAAGTTGTACAGTTTCTTGCTCCCGGCAAGGTCGTTCTGCGTGATGGGCATGTTCAGCGGACGCTTGGGTGTGTGAGCCAGTATCAGCATCGAAAGCCCGTACTTTCTTTTCAGCTCCATCAGTCTTGACATCAGCTTTCCCGCATCCTCGCCTTTCTCGGAAGTCAGGCACAGATAGGAAAGATTGTCGATTATCAGAATTTTGCATTCCGCTTCCACAGACAGTTTCTCTATCTCCATGATAAGCGCATCCTCGAAGCTGCCGTCGGGATATTCATAGTCCCTTGCTAACTCCACACGGTACAGGTCGGGAGGGAACTCGTGGCACTTGCCTGTTGTCTCGTCAGTATAGCGTAGCTGGAACTGCTTGTCGGACAACTCAAAGTCAAAATAGAGGACTTTACGGCTCTTGGCTATGCTGCTTGCTATCTGCACGGCATAGATGGATTTGCCGAGATTGCTGTCAGCGAACAGGCAGCACACTTCTCCCTCATACCAGAGCGATTTCCAGAGCGGTACAGGGTCGGGGCGGTTTGCCGCCTCCTGTATGGTGCGGTTTGCCGTCCTGACCGTGAACATGCCTGTCCTCTCAGGTACGTTCTCCGCCTTTTGCCTTTGACACTCCAGTTCCGCACCGATGGCGGCTATCACATTGAAAGGCTGTTGTGTAGAGGAAACCTTACCTTTGATGTTATTCCCGTCAACATTCTCCATAACTACCATGTCCTTTTGTTAGGTTTGCGTCTATTGGCAGCAAGGATAGCTGCGTTCTGTTCCTCATCGGTCAGCGGAACTGGATTCTTGCGGTTGCACTCCAGCCATTTGTCAAGTTCATCCTGATAAAGGACATACCGTTTGCCGGGCTTTGTGGCAGGAATGGTACCGTTACCCAATTTCATATAAAGGGTGCGTAGCGGTATCTTCAGATATTCCGCTGCTTCTTCCACTGACATTGGGCGGTGAGTGTTCTCCTTGCGCTGTCCGTTCTCTTTTTGCAAACAGGTGAGCATTTGTCTCATGCCGATTACCTCATCCCGAAGCTCGGCCACGACCTGAGGGAGGTCGTTGAATGTAAGTTCGTTTGTCATACTTTTGAAAATTAAGTTGCGGCAAAGACAGTGCAAACCGAGAGCAGAATCAAATTATTTTGAATTATGCCGAGGTGCAGCCTGTTTTCGCAGTGGCAAAGGAACTGAATGATATACCTGTGATACAGATTATTGATAATAATTGACAGATAATCCTGAGATAACTGTACTATCAAGGAACAGGGCGTAAAAAGGAGGTAAAAAAGTATGGAATAAGGAAATATAAGCAGGTGCTGTATTGCAACCAATAAGCAACACAGGACACTATGACATATAACAAAAAGGGAAGCCCGTAAGAGCCTCCCTGCATTATAGTTGTAAGTATTAGAATAAGAAGGTTATAGTTAAAAGTGGAAAATATAATTGTCCGTATGCTTTGGCCTGTCAAGTTTTATGTGACCGTCATCAGGTGAACTTGTCAGACTTCTTTCCAATGATTTGGATTCTACATCTTTCAATTCGTTTAGGAACAATGACTTGATGAAATCGGCCTGTATTTTCCCTGAATATCCATTCTCAAATCCGAGCCTTGCAGCTATATTCCAGATGAAATGCTTGAAAGAGACAGTCTTCAACTTGTCCTTGTAGTCATGGATCGTTTTTAACTTGACAGGTTGTGGTTTATAGTCCGGATTATCGCACCATGCCCGAATCTCATTGCGGAGCAGGTCAAGTTCTGTTTCCTCCATAAACGGTGCCATTACCCTGCCTACATAATCAATGATAGGCTTGACGAGTTTTTTGTGTTCCTCCTGCTTCTTGCGCTCAAACTCGGCACAATGGGTTTTATATTCTTCGGCGGTCATCGGTTGGACGGCGCTGACAGGAATGGCAACAGTCCCTATATCCGTATTTTGTTCCGTTGCTCCAATGCTAACGAGATTCTTCCTTGACAGCCAAATCTTCATCAAGTCAACAGGCAGGTACTGGAACAATACCAGATACAACAGCCATAACAGGGTATTGCAGCCAAAGAAGGAAACGGTGTTTACAAACGTACTTCCTCCGAAGTCATTGCCGACTTTGCAGGACAGGATGAGCGACACGGCAAGGATGGCTGTGCCGGGAAGACCATAGAAAAGGCAGGTCTCTTTGCTGATAATCGTAGTCAAATTTCTCATGTGTTATATTTGTTTTATTGTTCGATATTACGTCTCGTTGACGGTTATTTACAGCAAAGTTACTATGGCGGTTTGGGTATATGCGAAAATAGTCGCAGATAAACGCAGCAATTTATGACAAATTAATATTGGAGTATGATTTCATACTCAGAATCATACTCCAATAATTGAAAATGTGTGCTTTAGACTCTAATAAGCTATTATTCCGATTTGCGTTTCAGCGTGATTCGGTTTGCCGCCTCCTTCTTCCTGCTGTCGACGCTGTCAAGATACTGCTGCGTGGTGGTGAGGTTCTTATGACCGACAAGTTCCTTGACGGTATTGGGGTCTGTCCCTGCCTGAAGCTGCAGAGAGCAGAAGGTGTGCCTGCTCGAATGGTAGGTGATATGTTTGGTGATGCCCGCTGCCTTCACCCATTGCTTGAGTGGTGTCTGCGTCATGTTGTCCTTGAATCTTGGAAACACAAGTCCCTCCCTTTTACCGTTGTCTATCAATGCCAGAGCCTCATCTCCTATCGGATTGTGGACAATCTGCTTCGTTTTCTGCATACGGTCGGTGATATAGAGTGTGCCGTCGGCTTCGGGCTGTATCATTTCCCATGAGAATGGCTTGACATCGCTCTTTCGCAGCCCTGTAAGGCAGGAGAAAAGGAATGCGGTTTTCAGGACGGGGACTTCGCACGGAGTTTCTGCCAGCTGTATAAGTTCATCAGCTGACAGTCCCACCTTGTCGGTCGGGATTGTTTCGGCGCGTTCCAGATAGGGACATGGATTATCCTTTATCTTCCTGTCACGGTGGGCGGCATGGAGTGTACCGAGAAACGCGGACCAATAGCTGGCTATGGTATTAGTGTGCAGCTTGCGTTTGGTGTGGATTACCTGATGCGTGGTGCGCAGATACTCCAGAAACTTGTTGCACAGCTCCACAGTGATTTCGGCAAAGGTGCATTTGCCGCCCGTGAACAGGTTGAAGTGTAGAAACGCCTGCTCATAGCGCGAGTTTTTCTTCCCGGCGTATTTCTTGAAGTAATCAATGAAACTGCCGTTGAGTTTATTGCGGTCGAAGAACTCGTAACGCTCGTTTACAATCTCTTCATACCGGCGGCAGCGCAGTGCCTCGGCTTTTTCTGACAACCGGGCATTGTAGTCTTTCTCGCGCTGTGTCTTCGGGTGAACATAGATATAGATGCCGAGCGACTCGTGGCGCAGCACCTTGTTGGTGGTCTCGTCACGGTAGCCGGGATAATAGTCAAGAAAGTAGGACAGCATCTTGCCTCCCTTGATTTTCCGTGTGTAAAGGTTCACGGTTTTACAGATATTACTCATAGTCTTTTCTTTGTTATTTATGAATGTTACTTGGTGGAGACTATCTCCACGCTGCAAAGACAGTGCAAACTGAGAGCAGAATCAAATTTATTTGAATTATGCCGAGGTGCAGCCTGTTTTCGCTTTTGCAAAGGAACTGAATGATATGCCGTTGATAGCAGTTAATGATGATAATTAACAGATAATCGTATTATCAATGGAAAAGGAACGAATTTACAGTCTTTTGGCGGCTCTTTCCGCCATTGCACGTTCTACATCGGTATGTAAAAGCAGATTCCTCACACCCACTTTCTTCTTCTCTATGCCATGAACTTTGGTGATATGGTGGATGTTGGCTTTCGACAGTCCGTACTTCTCTGACACCTCATCAACGGTGCAATAACGCTCGTCTTCCACCAAATCAATTTGTCGCAGTTCCGCAAGGTGTGTCTTTGAATAATAGGTGATGCCGTATTCCTTCTTGGTGGGAATGCTGTGGCGATAAGCATAGGCACGAATGGCGCTCGGCTTCATGCCAAACTCCTCGAACACTTCATCAGTTGTGAGCCATTCGGTAATAGTAGAGGTGTCAACGGTCAGTCCAAGACAGTCCTCCACATGGCTTTTGCTGTAATAGTTCTTTCCGGCAATACGACACATGGGTATCTGGTTGTGCTTGGCGGTGGTGTAAAGCCACATCTGCTTTACTTTATAAATAGACATCACCTCCTCGCTGGAAAGGTAAGTCAAAGGCTCGTCAGAAACGGGTGCGGTTTCCTGCTTCTTCTGACGCTGCTTAAGAATTGATGGTTTCGGTCGGTTGCCGAACACTACCTTATTATAAGGGTTGCCATCCAGCATCCTCTCGATGTCGGCACGGCGGATGATAGCCATGCGGCTGCTGATGCGTGAGGCTTTCAGCTTGCCCTGTGACACGAGCTTATAAATGTACTGGCGCGAGCATCCCATGAGGATAGCCGCCTTGGAGAAGGTGAGGTACTCCTGCTGCCTCAGTCCTATAACAGGTTCTGCCGCCTTAAGGAAATCATCATTCCTTTTCTTTCTCTCTTTCTTGGCTTCGTCAGCGCAGCTAACGGAACAATACTTCTGCATTCCGCTGTTGGATGTAAATGTCCTGCCGCAAAATGCGCATTTCTTGGTTACTTTCATTCTTTCCCTTATTTTAATGTTTTTACACTCTTTTCTGTATATTCCATCGGGAAGTGAACGGAAGTCAACTGTTGTCATCCATTGTCAACTTGCTTGACTTTTGTTGCGCTCTTCACATTTTGTTCAGCCTTTTGTCTCTGTCTGTGAACCGTTGTCAACCATTGTCGTCTGACTTGAATTTTGTGGCAAAAACAAAGCTCCGCACATTCACCGCGATAGAAATACGTCACAAAATTATGCGGAAAATGTCGAAGCACAAAAAACTGACTGCGAAGTGTTAAAATCTAAAGAATACTGATAATCAATAGTTTATTTACAAGTGTTTCTCATTGTATGCAGTTGGTTACACCCTTCTAAATACATCCATAAAATGCGCTGATACCAATAGATGTTACAGAATTCGGTATGGTTATGAATTTTAGGCTGTCGCAATGGTAAAACGTTTTATTACTAATATCAGTTACCGAGTTTGGTATGTTTACGGATTTCAGATTTGTGCATCCTGAAAATGCGCCGCTAATATCAGTTACCGAGTTTGGTATGTTTACGGATTCCAAATTTGTGCATCCTGAAAATGCGTAGCTAATATCAGTTACCGAGTTTGGTATGTTTACGGATTTCAGATTGATGCATTCTGAAAATGCGTGGTTTCCAATGAATATTACTGAATTAGGGATGGTGATAGATGTCAACCCGTAGGATCTATCAAACGCTTGTGCCTCAATAGCTATTACCGAGTATTCGTTTCCGTTATATTCTACCGTGGATGGAATGACAATATCTCCATAATAGTCAGAAGGGATGTTTTTATGGGTTACTTCACATTTAAAGTCCGTATCTGATGTGATGTTATAATAGATACCTTCAACCTCAAAGTCGTAGGCGTACACAGTGACACCGGACAAAGAAAGAATCACTGTCATGATAAACTTATTCATCTTTTTCATGCTTCTAAATATTATTGATTAATACATTGTTTCTGCATCTTCAAGCCAAACCTGTGAGGCAATGGCTTCGACTAAAAATGTTCCGCATAATATTGGTTCACTTTTTCGTAATACTCGGTAATAGAACGTCTCGCAGCGGACTTGTTGGCCATCATTGAATTAACCCTGTCGTGGACCGTTTGGATAGATTCTTTTGTGAACTGTTCGGAGAACAAGTCTGTAAATCCGTCGCAAACTTCATCCACAATGTGGTCAATCCAATATTGAGGCAAGCTGTTATTGGACTTTACGTAATATTCCAAACAAATATCCGCAGCATAATATACGGCTTCATCAATTAAGTCCCATATATAAATGTTACGTTTGAAATCAACGGTTTTCTTCTCAATGTTTTTGATGATGTCTTGTTTGAAATGCTCTTTCAATGCGGGCATCTTCCTATTGTTCATGCTTAAAAAGTTTTTTGCTTTTTAGTTCCCGGATGAAAGCGGTTAAAAATTAGGGCGTGGGAACTTTAACTTATTATCTTATTGGGGGCTCTGGACTGCCCGTGCTGTGAATAATAAGCAAAGTCCACGCCCGATGATATGATATACCTTGGTTAAAGGATATAAATATCACAGACGTGGACGTCTATTGCCCATTACCCTCACAGCATAGAATTGTCCAGATTCCAATAAGGGATAATATTGCTAAACGTCCTTTCGTTTTCTATGTCCTTCCAAAACTTAACGCTCTAAGTAATTGAAATTAAATGCAAATTTAGTGAAAGGGTTTGAATATCCAAATAAAAAGGCACATTTAATCAGGGCAACCGCATCAAAAATTTGATTGTGGAATCCAACGGCAACTGCAAAGTTAAGTAAGTAATCCGAAGAATCGTTTTTTGGGGTGTATCGAAATCAAGTTTTTCTCTCGGTCTTTCGTTCAGGCTACTGTCTGCCAATATTTGCAATTTTTGATGCGGTTGCCCTGATAAACAATTTGTAAGATGCAGCATGGCGGTTTTCAAAATGTCAATTCATGCCTTGCGAGATTCCGTTATTTGCGTCCGAGCCGTGAGGGCTTCGGAAAGATGCGATTCTCGTGTGGTGAACGGGAAACGGTTTGTCAGCCATTAAGTGGGTGGGGCTTTCATGGGAAGCACCGGAAGGGGTCGGCTTGCGCAGACGGGTGGAGGAAGCGTAAGCTGTCATACGGGATTGGATGACATTATGACATTTGTTTTTGGACAATGGTATTGCTTCAAATAGCGAAAAAACAGAAAGTAAGGGCATACTGTTGCGGTATTTTCTGTCTGTTTTCAGTCCGGCATACAGACACTGATTCTCTGGTATGCGGAGAAAAAAAACGTTTTTTGTACAAAACGGAAAATCATTCGACTGAGATTGATTCGTAGTTTTGCTTAATAAAGGTGAAAATTGGACTTGAATTGCAAAAATATCTGTTTGAAAAAGTCTTGTCTGCCTTCAGGATGGCCATGGAATATAAGTTTTCCTGTTTGCCATTGTGAGGTCTTTTCTACCATTTTGATAGCATAATATCATCATTGAATAGCTGTATGAAAGTATGGACTGCGCTATGTAAAATAAAAATCGCAACCATTCCTTTGCCGGATGATTGCGATTTTTTTCGTACTCGAAGCGGGACTTGAACCCGCACAGCCGTAATGGCCAAGGGATTTTAAGTCCCTCGTGTCTACCGATTCCACCATTCGAGCAACCTTGGAGCGGAAAACGAGACTCGAACTCGCGACCCCGACCTTGGCAAGGTCGTGCTCTACCAACTGAGCTATTTCCGCAGGGGACTTGTGTATTACGGCTGCAAAGATAGCGTATTTCGGGGTTTACACCAAATTTTTCTTTTATTTTTTATCGGTTGTTGATGACCATCGTGTTACCGGAATACGTGATGCGATAACGGAACAGGCTTACCCCTTCCTCACCGATACTGATTTGTCCCTGATTGTTCAGGTTGTAAGTCCGGCCGCAGGATACGCATGCGGCATAACCGCCTTCTTTCAGTTGCAGGGCGCGGGATATATTGTAGGCGGAATAACAGTTGGGGCAGGCCAAATCGTAGCAGACGGGCAGGGAAGTCGTGCTGCCCAGTTCGGGGATGTTGGGCAGGCCGGCAATAAAACCGGCGATACCCATTTGAATGGAAGAGTTACCGGCAATGGCAGTGGCATTGACCGGAGTGGTGTGTCCGCTTTCGTCTGTGAACAGGAAACGGTCGCGGTCGCGGCGGATGGTCGTATAGACTCCCAAGCTGTTCAGGGCCGCGTTGAGTTGCGGTACAGTATTGACGTTTTTGTACACGAAATAGGCCGGATAGTTGGAGTAGGTGTTTTGTACGTCCTCCTTGCAGGCCGTGAGGCATAGCAATGCCGTGAATATAAAAAAACTCCGTATTCTTTTCATATCAAAGAAACGGAGTTTTTTGCCTTTTATTGTGGTATTTCTTATCTTCCGAGCAGACGGTTTTCCGCTTCACGGGTACGGGCGAAGTTAAAACCGCTCCACACTTGTTCCATCAGTTCATGTATCTTGTCGTTGCATAAGTTGCCGATACTTCCTTCGTGGGTATGGTGCACGCGTTTGTCGGGGGTAAAGTTTCCGGCTTCGATGTCCAGTCCCACTTTCTTGTAAGCATCGCGGAACGGCATGCCGCCCGTCGCCAACCGGTTCACTTCTTCCACGCTGAACATGTTGTCGTATTTCGGGTCGTCAAGGATATGCTCGTTCACTTGTATCTTATTAATAATGTAGGCCGCCATGCGCAGGCAGTCCTTCAGTTCTTCGAAAGCGGGCAGGAAGACTTCCTTGATGATTTGCAGGTCGCGGAAGTAGCCGCACGGCAGATTGTTCATAATGAGTATAATCTGTTGGGGCAGTGCCTGGATTTTATTGCATTTGGCACGCGTCAGTTCGAATACGTCCGGGTTTTTCTTGTGCGGCATGATGCTCGACCCCGTGGTGCAGTTGTCCGGCAGCTTGACGAAACCGAAGTTTTGCGAATTGAACAGGCAGGCATCGAAAGCCAGTTTGCTCAGCGTCCCAGCGATGCCTGCAAGGGCGAAGGCCACGTTGCGTTCCATCTTTCCGCGTCCCATCTGGGCGTAGACCACGTTGTAGTTCATCGAATCGAATCCGAGGAGTTCGGTGGTCAGCGTACGGTTGAGGGGGAACGATGAACCGTAACCGGCGGCAGAACCGAGCGGGTTGCGGTTGGTCATCTTGTAGGCGGCCTGAAGGAAAAGCAGGTCGTCCACCAGACTTTCCGCGTAGGCCCCGAACCATAATCCGAAACTGGAAGGCATGGCCACCTGAAGGTGGGTATAGCCCGGCATGAGCACCCTTTTGTAGCGTTCGCTTTGGGCTTGCAGTTCTTCGAACAGCACTCTGACTTCTTCTGCGATGTCCTGAAGTTGCGCGCGGGTGAACAGTTTCAGGTCCACCAAGACCTGGTCGTTGCGCGACCGGCCGCTATGAATCTTTTTCCCCACGTCGCCCAGTTTACGGGTGAGGAGCAGTTCCACTTGCGAGTGCACGTCTTCCACGCCCTCTTCGATGATGAAGCGTCCGGCTTCGATGTCGGCATGGATTCGGCGCAGTTCTTCCAACAGCACCGGCAGCTCGTCCTTACTGAGCAGTCCGATGGATTCCAGCATGGTGATGTGCGCCATGGAACCCAGTACGTCGTACCGGGCCAGATACAAATCAAGTTCACGGTCGCGGCCGACCGTGAACTTTTCTATTTCTTGATTGACTTCCGTGTTTTTTTCCCAAAGTTTGCTTGCCATATTGTCTTTGTGTGATTAAGCTCCGTATGGAATCATGGCCAACATGTCCGCCAGTTTCTCTACACCCTCTTTCAGCGGTTTGGCCACCATACCTTTGATGAACGGGTTGAGGTCGGCTCCTACCGTCAGTTTCATCTTGCATGCCGTTTCGGTAGTGGGCAACAGTTGAATCCACAGGTTGAGATGGATAGGGGAATTGACCGTTTCAAATTTGATACATTTCGGTTCCTCACGTTCGATGATGCGCAACGAAACCTCTCCCAACGGGGAAATGTTGCAACTCACGGAGTCCGTGTCGAATGTCATTTCCTGGATACGTTCGTTCAGTTGGTTCAACTTGTCTTCCGGCACCTGGCCCGACATCATGGCACGTACCGACGGGTCGTTGAACCGTTCCTTGATGACGGCCAGATTGTTCAAGTCGGCCAATTTGGCATAGACGCACGACTGCGCGTAGGGAATAGGCTTGACGTTGCTTTCAAATTGTTGTTTTGACATTTTTCCGTTTTCCTGTTGATGAGACGATTAACCGTTCCAATGGGCCGGGTCTTTTCTCCATTCGTTGAGTACTTCCACGTCGCTGGGGTCGATATAGCCGATGCGTACGGCCTCTGCGACTACGGCTTCATAATTAGTCAGGGTGATCAGTTTTACGTTAGCCGCTTTGAAAGCCTGGGCGGCCACGTCGAACCCGTAAGTGTAGGCTGCCACCATGCCGCTCACTTCGCAACCGTTGTTGCGGATGGCTTCTACGGCTTTCAGGCTGCTTCCGCCGGTAGAAATCAGGTCTTCTACGACAACGACCTTCATGCCCGGACGAAGTTCGCCTTCAATCAGGTTTTCCAGACCATGGTCTTTGGGTTTGGAGCGTACGTAAACGAACGGAAGGTTCAGCAAATCGGCTACCAATGCGCCTTGCGGGATGGCTCCTGTGGCCACGCCGGCGATAGCGTCGGCTTCGGGGAAACGCTCGGCAATGAGGCGTCCTATCTCGATTTTTACGAAATTGCGCAATTCCGGGTAAGACAATGTTTTGCGATTGTCGCAATAAAATGGGGATTTCCATCCGGAAGCCCATGTGAAAGGATTGGTCGGCTGAAGTTTGATGGCTTTGACCTTAAGCAACTTAGCTGCGAAAATCTTCTCTAATGTTTCCATAACTGTCCTAAGTTTATAATTCGTGCTGCAAAGATAGTGAAAGGTGAGCGCAGAGACAAATGAAAAGCGAAGTTTTTCAAGTTTGGCTATGCCGAGCCGCATCCTATTTTCGCGATAGCAAAGATAGTGAAAAGGGATGACTATTCGGGGAAAAGAGAACTTTTTTCAATGTATAGATTCACGTCTGGCTCAGACCGTTCTATGGCTTTTGGGCGCTCATGCGGAGACGCTTACATCTCCGTGAAGGACAGGTGAAGGCTGTGAGGAAGAAAGTTCACCGTAATGGATTGAACCACAGTTTGTATGAAGGATGTGAACCCTTTTTTCGTTCAATCTTATTGTATGGTGTTGTATGGGTGGCGGAGGTGGCACACGGCATAAAATCGCTTGCAGCAGCACGCAAAATCGTTCTCAGCAGAATGAAAAATCATTCTCAGCCGAACGATTTTTCGTTTGGCGCAGAAAATTCGGGGCTTTTCTGGTATACAAAAATCCCTTGCCGTCCCGGGCACGAGGCTGCGGGAGGCAAGGGAGATGAGCAGGCAAAGTGTCATTTTTTGATGAACTTGCGTGTTACGGTTTGTCCGTTGGTTACAACCTTTAACAGGTAAACACCCGAGGGGTAACTGTGGCATGGGATACGGATGTCTGTTTCCCATGTTTGTTCCGCACGTTTGCACCGTCCATCCAATCCGATGACGTAAATCTGTTTCTCACTGTGGGCCGGCATGTGGCAGGCATGAAGGTTTTCGGTCACGATGGCCGGATAGATGTGGATGGTGTTTTCGCGGGAAGAGCGGATGTCGCTTCCGGGGAATCCCACGGCGTGGAACGCACGGGTATCCCGTATCCCGGGATAGGCCACTGATTTTACCTCAATCGTGCCCTTGCCGTTTTGGGTGGCATGGAGGTACGTGTGCCCGGAAGCATCCTCTTCGATATAAGCGAATTCACTGCCTTCGATAATGTTCCAGATGACTTGCGGGTTTGTGGCCTCTTCCGGGTAAACCTTTGCCGCCAGTTCTATGCGTTGCACTCCGGTGGCATTGTCGATATAGAGTTCGTCTTCGGGGTAGATGCGGATGCTTTCGACCGGAACGGGGAAGGATGCTTTTTCCACCGTCAAGTCCTGATGCAGTTGTGAGCCGTCGATGGTCGTGGCGCGTACGATAATCTGCCCGGCCTGAGTCCCGTGGGCGACCAACAGTCCTTGTGGGGTGACATAGGCCAGTTCTTCGCCCTGTATAATCGTCCAGTTCACGTTCTTGCACGAGGCGTTCGCCGGGTAGATGTGGGCATACAGGTGCAGGCAGGCTTGTTGTTCGTTCAATATGGCATCTTTTTCCAAATGTGTGACGGCCAGTTCTTCGGCCAACCGCAAGTTTTGGGCTTGCGCTGCGCTGGCTGTGTTCGATTGGGCAGAAGCCATGGCGAGACTGCGCTTCATCGGTTGCCATTCATCTTCGTAATAAGCACTATACGCTATGGCATAGTAAACCACGCCTTCTGGAGCTGTGAGGTCGGTGTACGACTGGGTGCTGCCGGAAACGGTAGCTATTTCGGTTAACGTTTCGGGCGAGGTGCCTCTCAGGATGCGGTAATGGTCTATGTCGCGTCCGGAGTAAGCATTCCACATCAGGTTCCAACTGCCGTTCATGCCTTTGTTGATGGTCAGGTGGACGCTTTGGTGGGGTGTACCGCTTTCCGTCGGTATGCCGAAACTGGTGTTCAGGCAGATACGGTAGCGCGAAGTGGTGACGGCCGGGTTGGAGGCCATGTCGGTGAACCCCTCGTCTGACGGTTGTGCTTCGCCAATCAAGTCGAATTGGTTGTAGTGGCTGCCCTCTTTATAGATGCAGACCGTGGAAATGTAATCCGGAAGGTTCCTGAACTTCCAGTTAATCCGGTTTTTCCCGGTCGTGGGGTCTACCGTGACCAAGGCGATCTGCGGGGCTTCCATTCCTTCGAGCACATCGATGGTACGTTCTTGGTAGATGTTTCCGCAACCATCGTCTTCCACGGTCATGCGCACGGTATAATGTCCGGTATGCGTGAATGTGGCCCGTACCTCTTTCGTGTTTTCTTTCCGTTCAAAACTGATGCCATAGTGCCCGGGAGTATAAAAGTCATCGTCGTCTTGTGACTTGACGGTGAAACTTACGCTCCGGTTGGCCATGAAGATGTCGTCCGATATTTCAAAGTTGGTTTTCGTGTGGGCCAACGTGATTCCGGGCAGGGTGAATGTGGCATCCAACGGCGGATTGACATAGGTGGACACTTCGCTGCTGATGCCGTCCACGGTTACGGTAAGGGTCTTTTGTCCGGCTGTGCTCCACACCACTTCGTACGTGTGGTCATCGCTGTGGTCCAGCACGGTGGCATCGGCTCCGAAGTCCACTTGTATCTGTCGTCCTTCCGTGCCGACATACCGTATAGTGGCCGATTTGTCACGACAGATGCGTGGCGGCAAGGACAATAACGGTTTAGGGAGGATTTCCACCGCCAAGGGGGTGGTGAAATCCGAGGTGGCGAACCATCTGTCTATGCTTTGCATCTGAATCTCATATTTGCCTACCGGTAGTGCGGATACGGGGATGCGGATTTGCGTTCCCGTCAGTTCCTGCAAGGGTGAGGGCAGAGGGGCGGCCTCGTTGCTTAGCCCGTTCAACGGGGAAATGATGAATGCCCCTTCTCCGGAAGCCCCTTGTTTTTTCACGCTCAGGTTATAACGCATCTGGCAGGCCGGGGTTTCGGCGTCTTCAGCAGCGTTCCAGGATATGGTGAGATACCCGTCTTCGTCCTGCGTGGCGCGCAAGCCTTGCGGAGCGTGCGGTGGCGTATTGGAAATGCGGCTGTTGGCCGTGCTCATGTCGTCGCCGACGTTGTTCAGGAACAAGGGCTTTCCGTTGGCATCTTTTCCCAATGGCATATAGGAACCGTTGTCGTCATCGGTGGTTTGCAACTCAAACTTTCCTCCTCCGTAATTGTACAGCCAACTGTTCAAGTGCGTGCCGACCAAATCAAGGTATCCGTTGTTGTCCAGGTCGTAGAAGATAAGGTCTTTGGCTACTCCCACGGGGCCTTCCACTACTATGGGATTTTCATAGTCAATCTGTCCGTTTCGACTGAGGTAAATGTGATAGAACCGGTTATTATCACTATATTCCTCATCTATGATGATGTCTTTGATGCCGTCGTTGTTCAAGTCGGCAAATACCGGAATGGTTTGGGTTTCGCGGTAATCGAAGATGATGTCGGTTGCTATCCTTTGGAACTTGAAATCACCTTGGTTGATGAATAGCACCAATTTGTGGCTGCTAAGGCGGCTGTTTTCATCCCACTGCTTGCTCCAACCGGCCATGTCCATCAGGTTGTCCCCGTTGATGTCGGCATATACGAAATCCTCATCAAATTCATGGGCAGACCAATTGTCGCTCGGGAAAAAGCCTATGTTGTCGATAGGATGAGCCACGAACGTGCGCCAGTCGCCTGTATTCTCATAGATGGTATCGTTTTGGTTGGTATATCCGGATGAGTTCCTCCAATAGTAGTCGGGCAAGCCGTCGTTGTTGAAATCATAGATGGGATATTCCCAATAATAGGAAGTCACGTAAAAACCTATTTTGGGCACGAATGCATCGCCGACGGCATGGGTTACGGAGAAACGCCTGTTGCCTTGGTTGAGCATCAGGTTGTCTTTGAACTCCCTGTCTTCCCTGTTCATGCCACCGATGAAGTCCACCAAACCGTCCCGGTTGTAATCCCATGCAAAGTTCAGGGTGATGTTCAGGTTCGTGTTGTAGATGCCCGGTGCTTTTTCGAAATCCTGTTCTTCCGTGGGTTGGTACACACCGTCCTCGGTGAGCAGTTCGGGTTGCCCGTCGAGGTCGATGTCGGCAATTTGTTGTATATAGCCGTTGTTCATGGATAACGTCCTTTTGTCGAACCGGACGGCACTGACATGCAGGTCTTCCGTGCGGGGAGTGCTGGTATTGCCTTCCGCGTCGGTCACGCTCAGTGTGATGTGTTTTTGTCCCGGTTGGTCGAACACGACTTTTAGGATGCTTCCCGAAGCCTCGGAAGAGATGATGGTGCCACCGTCCAAATCCCAGTTATAACGAAGTGAGGGGTCGGCCGGGCCGTCATAACCCATGATGGCCGTGTCGGCAGTCGTGATGTCTTTGTCCGCGATGTAGAATGGGGCATGCGCCACTTCATGCCGGTAGACGGCGGCATCCGACCACGCGCTGCCTTTTCCCATGGCATCGATGGTTTGCACGGCGATGTAGTAGTCCCCTTTTCGCCAACCGGACACGTTGAGCGTCTTGTCCAAGTTGTACTCCATATTGCCCGGCATCAGGTTCAGGCGGTGTCCCTGTTCGTCGGCGCAGGCATAAAAGATGTCCCCTTTGCCCGGGGCGGTACCGATGCGCAGGGCGTAGGTCAGGTCGGCGGTTGGAGTCAGGTCATCCTTTCCCGGTTGCCAGTTGATTTGCAGCATTCCGGATGCGGCATCGGACACGAGGGTCGGCATGTCCGGTTTCTCCGGGGATTGGTTGGCGGCTGTAGCTTCCTGCTTAAAAGAATAAAGGAAGCTGTTTGAGGCAGTAGGAAGCTTGTCCGAGGTGCGTTCAAAGTACATGCTATGGACCAGGATGTCGCAGAAACCGTCATTGTCGAAATCGCCGGCGTAAGCTTCGGCATCGCCATTCAATTCTTCCGAAGATTCATACTGCACGATTTGGGTGGGTATCAATGCGTCCGGCATTTCTTTGAAAAGCATGTCCTTGCTTCCTTTCAGCCAATAAAGGTCGCATTCCCATCCATTCAAGACTTTGCGGTCCGCATTCTTTTCCAAGGCCAATATGTCGTAACATCCGTCGTTGTCTACGTCGGCGCATCCGATGAAAAACAGTTGGCGGTGGAAGGTATTGTCTTCGTTGATGGTGAAATTTCCTTTTCCGTCGTTAATGGCCATTACCAGGTAGCAATATTCTCCCGTGGCTGACGAATGGCTGAAAGGCAACAGTACGTCCACATAGCCGTCGGCATTGAAGTCATAGAAATGAATGCGTTTGTCCATGGCCAGGTTGCTCATCAACGTTTGCCTTTTGATGCTCCCGTCTTTTTGGAACACCATGCTTTCCACCGTCTGGGTTTCTTCATCATAACAGATGTAGTCCATGATAAAGTCTCCGTTCAAGTCACGTGGGTATAGCCTGCCGTTTTGTGGTGCCAGAAGAAAACGGTTGTTGCCCCGGTTGAGCAATAAGGTGCCGGTGGATTCGTCAATCAGGTCTGCGTGTCCGTCCTTGTTGAAGTCCATGCTATAGAATTCCCGGTTACTGGAGAAGGTAGCGACGTGGGCTGACGGGGAGCCTCCGATAGCTACGCCCACATCGCCGCCCAAGTTGCCCAGGCCTATGCCTGAGGAGGAGGGTTGTGATTCCCAACGGTTATATACCAATGTGTCTTCTTCTGATGAGACAGGTATGATTTCGATGGGGCTGAAACTGCCGTCGGCAGCTTGGCGGTATATTTTACGGTTGTCGTGCATCAGGTCGATGCGCCCGTCGTTGTTGTAGTCGCAGGGATAGGGTGCCTCGCTCACGTTGTCAATGGTTTGCCAGATTCCCTCCTGTGCGGAGATGGCGATGGTTCCGCCCTCCAGGTAGCGGATGTCCGGGAATGCATCGTTGTTCAGGTTGCACAGCCGGGCGTGTTCTCCGCTTTCGGGTATGGAGTATTGTTCCATAGGCATTAGTCCCGGATATTGATAAGAATGGAAACGGAAATCCGTTCCTAAAAATTCCAACTTGCCGTCACCGTTGATGTCGTAGATGTTGCTCATGGCTTCTATGGGGCATGCAGCGTTGAAAGGAAGGGTAATGTCGCGGATTTGCACGTTAGCGGTATATCCGTTGGAAATATGTTTGGCTACCAAATAGACATCATTCCGGCCATCCTTGAGGCTGTCGGGGTGCATGGTGGTGTTTGTTTCCCCATCTTCCCAAATGCGGCGGGACAGTGTGATATTGTCTTTGCTGTTGTCAATACCTGTAGCATGGTAACTAATCCTGGCTTCATCGCTACCTTTGGTGGAGTAATAGAACGAACCGACTTTAATGGTGGCTATTTCGCCATATTGGGCTGTGCCGGTCAGGGTATACACTCCGTTTTGTTCTACCCAACGATAGCTGTCGTCTTGTGCTTGGGCTGCCGTAACTCCCCAAAGGCCACAGAGTACAAGGAACAAGACACGGGATAGCACATGGAGAGTGCCATTGGATGTGAGAGGGGGTGCGCCGGAGAAGGCATCATGATAATGTTTTTCCATATTTATACTTTATTGTGCCTTATGCAACCCCGGAGCGGCGTTTAATCAAGGAATCATCGGCCATATACAAAAAAGCGTGGGTCGCTGTACCTGTCGCTCGTCCCACTCTTCAAGGCGTCTCGCATTGCCCATTCCGTCAAGGACGAGCAACGCAGAAGCCCACGCAGAATATGTGTACAATCCGTCCCTTTGTATCCGTGCTTACGAACGGATACAACGAGGACTGTATGAATACATATCCCAATGGGCATCTATCGTTGCTTTGTCATTCAACGGAATTCCAAGTTTGCGAGACTTTGAAGAGTCAAAAGAACAAAGCGTCTGATAAACGCCTTTTCCTATATGTCATCCCACCCCTCCGCTTCTGCTTGTCAGATTGCTTCAAGGTGAGGATGTGGCAAATTTACAATTTATCTCTGAATAAGGAAAATGGTTTGATGTTTTTCTTTAAGGGAATGAGCGGCTTTCTTGCTTTTTACGAATGTCCTGCCCATGCGAGGCTGAGCACACTGAAGCGGACGCGGCAGGCACGGGCAATGGTCTCGGCACAGGACAGCATGGTGGCTCCGGTGGTGATGACGTCGTCCACTAACAAGATATAGCGGCCTTCCAAATTCCCAGGATGCCGGACGGCAAAGATGTCCCGGACGTTCTCACGCCGTTGCCGGTGGTCCAAGGTGGTTTGGCTCGGATTGGATTTGGTGCGCACCACGCTTGTCGTATCGGTGGGGATGCCGGTGGCTTCGGATATGCCCCACGCTATCCAATCGCTTTGATTATAGCCCCGTTGCCGTTCCTTTTTCCGGGACAAGGGAATGGGTACGATAAGGTCTATCCCGTCGAAAAAGCTTGTGGCTTTCAGTTCCTCGGCCATTATACGTCCCATGGTTTTCCCTACTTCGGGATGGTTATGGTATTTCAGCTCGAACAAAATGCGGCTGTAAGGAGAGTGTGGGGTGTAATGGAAAAAAGAAATTCCTTTCTCGATGGGAACCAGTCCCCAAAATATGCGGGTGATGTCGTTTTCTTCAAACGAGATGGTCCGGACACGTGGGAGGTCGGCCTGGCATCGTACACAGAGCACCTCTTCACCCGGCGACATGCGCCTGCGGCAACAAAGGCAATACCGGGGGAAGAAAAAGTCCAAAAGGGCTTGGAGGTACAGCGAGAGACTATGTAAAATCCTCTTCTTCCACATGCAGGCAACGCGTAATGGCATTCATTTCAAATCCGCGGCTGAGGCCGAAGCGAATGAGTTTCCCGTTGCGCTCATAGTCGGAAGCAGCCTTCACGCTCCGGGATTTGCTTTGCAGAAGCTTATGGAGGACACACAGGTATTCCTCTTCTTCGATTTCGGTCAGTGCCTCCCGACAACACGTGTCGGGAATGTTTTTAAGTCGGAGGGCTTGCATGATTTTAATGCGCCCCCATTGGTTATATCTGAATTTGTCCCGTACGAAACACCGGCTGAACCGGGCTTCGTCGATGAATTTTTCCACTTGGAGGCGTGTGAGCACTTCTTTCTGTTGCGCTGCACTGAGTCCCCATTTGTCCAGCTTCTTTTGGATGTCGGAAAGGCAGTATTCCGCGCCGGAACAGCAGGCCGCAGCCTTGTTGAAGGCTTCTTGTGTGGTCAGTTCTTTCATTTTCTGCATCGTATCATTCGTTCATTGTCGTAGAAATCTTTCTTCAAAGTGACGTCTCGTAAGCCGAGGCTTTGGAACAGCCGGGTGGTTTCCCATCCGTATGCCCTGTTGATTTCCACGTAAAGCCGTCCGCCCTCTTTCAACGTCTTTACGGCATATTCCCCTATTGCCCGATAGAAAAGCAATGGGTCATGGTCCGGGACAAAGAGCGCTTGCGAAGGTTCGTAGCGCAGCACATTCTCTTCCATGTCCTCCCGTTCATGCTCGCAGATGTAGGGGGGATTGCTGACGATGATGTCCCAAAGCGGGGAATCCTGCTCTTTGGACGGAGAGTCCAGAATGTCCTGACACCGGAAATTCACGGCGGCCCCTAAACGCTCTGCATTCTCCCGGGCGATGGCAAGGGCTTGCGGGCTGATGTCGATGGCGGACACTTGTGCCTGCGGCAGTTCTTGGGACAGCGTGATGGCTATGCAGCCGCTGCC
>PPYF01437882.1_pt1 | contig 20790 bp, 19 predicted proteins | sample 1559871 | NCBI WGS metagenome assembly PPYF01 (sample SAMN08240021, study PRJNA423297) | Human gut metagenome, whole genome shotgun sequencing project.
TTCAATGCGCAAAGGAAAGTAATGATTTTGATTCATTTATGAAATTCGCAGTGTAGTTTTGTGCAATTTTTCAAATTTGATCATTTATAGTTAAATTATCAATTCTATCATCTTTTCAATTTCATCATCAAAGAAATTAAGATTCGAACGTATTTCGGAACACTTTGAGGAATCATATACTATCCTAGTCTCTCCTTTTTCAAAATAAAACAGACCTGTCCCATCTACTTCTTTCTTTGCATGGGCTAAATTATTTCTTTCATTTATTATTTTATGTAGATATGTATCGTAAAAATCCTTTCGATAATTGTGTTGCGGATAATGTTTATTAAAAATATGCTGTACAATTCGAGCCAGTTTTGCGGAATCAATCAAAAATGTATTTTCTAAGGCATCTACCAAAAAATGGTTTTCCTTCATTTCATCACACTTTTTCTTACTGTGCTCCATTTGGTCAACTATCAAATCATATGCATATTTATCCAATTCTTTTCCCTTGTCTGTGTCACTATAAGATGAACAAAATTTATAAATAATACTTCTCAATTTCTCATCGAATTCACTTAAGCTATCCACTAAAATTCCCCTAGTAGAAATAATATCTTCCATTCTTCTGACTGCTTTGTCTATTAACTTCTTTACTTTATTTTCAAAAGGCAAATCGTCTCTGGATGAAAAATATACCCCTTCAAAAATATCTGCTCCCATTTCACTTTTTATCTTATCCACACCATCAGAAGAATAAAATAATGCATCCGACAAAACATCCTTTTCTCGAATAGCCTGGATAGCATTTGTTCCTTTTGTATTATGTTCCAATTTTAAATCTACCAGTATCAAGTCATATGTAGAAATAGCTGAAACCTCTTTAATTTTATCAGCATTTTCATATCGCTTAAATTCTGCCACAAAGTTCTTTTCTTCTAGGTATTCCTCTATATTTTCTTTAGTTATTTCATACCATTCTTCATTATCTTCAAACCACAAAATGCTAAACTTCATACTCATTGTTTTATCCTCATCTCAATTTTAAATCCATTTTCTACTTTAGTATCAACTGAAACAGTTCCCCCCATATCCTCGACAATTTTTTTGACATGTGCTAATCCAACACCCGAACCATTAGTCGTTGTATATCCTAATTCAAAAATTTTTTCCGGATGCGAAATATTAGCACTCAAACCAACTCCATCGTCTAAGAAATCTATACCTGTTTCATCATTTATACTATATACATTAATAATTATATTGTGAGCCCTTGCCTTTAAAGAATTGTAAATTATATTCTCTAGCAGTATGCCAAACTCCATTGGATTGAAATTTAACATGTGTTTTTTATTATCACTCTTTATTTCAACATTAAGAAGTTCTCCCGTTCTTGGGAACAAAGTATCTTCAATATACTCATGCAAGAAATCTACGATGTCATCGTTAATTTTTCCCTGCTTTATATCATAATCAGCATGACAAACAATATTATATGTACTACTAATCTTCTGCGTTGCTTTCATTATCTCAAAGAGCTTCTTAATTATTTTATTGTACTCAGGAGTACCTTCCCATTGTCTCATCACTTTTATTACTTTGTCTAAGTTTGATTTAATACTTTTTGCATATGTATTAATCATGTGTAAAGATTCTACGGCATTTTCATATTTTGGATTTGCTAAATTTCTTAAAAAGAGCGTTTGCCGATGTGTTGTTTCTAATTCCCGCTCTGTTTGTGACAATTTTGTTGAAACTTCTTCAACTTTCCTTTCAATATTTGCCCTTTCTTTCTGTATTTTTCTATCATGTTTCTCAATTTTTTGTGCAAGTTCCTGCAAATCATCACTATTCATTTTTTGTGCGATTTGCTTTAACTCTTGAATATCCTTATTTTGAGCCTTCTCTTTTTTTTCGTCAACCAACGCAAATAATTCTGGATTACAATTAACAGAAATTAAAGATTTAGACTTTTCATAGTCCGTTATATAATTTAAAATATCATTTCTTATTTCTTCAGGCCCTATTTCTTTTCCACTACCTTTAACTGGATCTCCCCAGTTAATAAGACCTACAACATACTTTTCTAATGGGCGTAATGCATACTGGATAAAAAAATCTACAAGTTCATAATATGTTGAAGTTTTTATAAATCCACCATCTCGACTTGTAGTTTCTCTTAAGTAATCGCTACTACCGTATATTTCAATCCGCCCCATCAAATCTCGTGTACCAAGATTTCGTGCCCATCCTTGTCCTTTTCTTTTGTCTATACCAAATACATCCTCACCTGGTTCCCCATAAGGCATAATTCTAAAGCCATTTTTATAGATAAAAATAGATCCGTACTGTACGGGCGGTATACCCATAATCTTTCTAAAATTAATTTTTGCGGAGCGATTAAGTTGAAACAATCTTATCTTTACATTTGTCAAAGTAGCAAAAGGATTTTTTTGTTCAAGTTCAAACAAAAATATTCCTCTGTCATACATCGCAGATGTTATTGTCTCTCCATCCTCGGAAATTTCCACTATAATTTGGGTTGTTTTAATATTCAATGTTTCGAACACATAATTTGTAATAATACCATTAACAATTTTCTGTCCACTTGCTGCTATTTTTTCTTCTAGTTGCTCCAGTCTTTTTCTCTCAATTTCGTCATTTTCTAGTTCTTCTTCGCACTCAATATATATATTAAATTGATCATCCTTGCTCAACTCAGCATCTGGATTAACCATTTTGGATAATGATTTTTTTAATTCCAGCAATGCTTCACGATCCCAATTGCTTCTCAAATTAGATATTTCAATTGTTGTACCATAAGAAAAGCCGCTAGGAAGTTTTAAACATGTTCCATGCTTAACTGGTACATGTATAAATTCTTCTTTAGAATCAATTTCAAATTGTGACCAGTTAATGTCAATGTAATTTACTGTAGATTCCCCTTTTTTTTGAGAAAATAATTTTAGTTTTTCTCCTAAACGATCGCAAGAAAAACGTCCTACACCTTTTGCACCTGCGTAGACTCGTTCCGAAAAATTATCTCTATATGTTCCTGCTCGTTTACCTTCTGTTTTTTCTGAATATGCAACAAAAAGCCATTTTTCTTGAATATCAGTACTATTCATGCCATGACCATCATCAGATATAAGTATTCGGCTATTCTCCGCATATATATTTTCAAATTTTATGATAACTTTTTTGGCACCTGCATCATAAGAATTTTTCACCAACTCAAAAATGGCTATAAATTCATTGGTGATTAATTCACGACCTATCAGATTTTTTAAACCTGTGCTTATTTTAAAATTCCAATCCATTTTCTCTCCTGCATATCATATCACTCAAAGCATTCCCAACTTGCTCAGCAAATAATGGCGGAATTGCATTTCCTACCTGAGAATATCTGGGAACATCAATCTTCCTAGTTTCTCCTCCTGTTGTATATCTCCCCCTGAACTGAAACCAATCAGGAAAACTTTGTATTCTTGCGCATTCTCGAACTGTCATGATCCTTGGTTCCAAATAATGAATGTAATCATCTGGATGACCCGTTATTGTATTACAAACTTGTGTTGCCTCTAAAACAATTACCCCTCTCTTTTTTAGGTCAGGGATATTATCTTTTTGACCAGATAACCGTTTTCCACGATCACATTCTTTTAGCATCTTTTTAAAAAGAGTCACTGTATTTTCTCTATGATTAGCAAATCTATGACTATCTGGAATATCATCATCATTCACACCATCTCTCATAAAAGTCTCATATTCGCTAACAGCCTTTCCATATACTCCTGATTTGAACCTTTTGCAATCTGGACAGTCCACTTCTCCATTGCTCTTCAATAAATCTCCGATAGCCTCAGATATTGGTGTAATGACTTTTAACCCCTTTGCTTTTAAAAAATTTTCTTTATTTTCTTTCAAAATTTCAAAGAATTCTTTTGCTTCTCCATTTAAGCATCCTACTAAAATAAATCTTTTTCGTTTTTGCGGTACTCCATACTCTGAAAAATCGATAATTTCATCTTTCAAATCATACCCCAATTTTTTCAATTTTTTTATTATGTACGCTGAAGCAGGGATGCCTTTCCTATTATCATTTTTTTCATCTTTAAAAGCTATTGTAAATCCATGTACATTTTCAAAGAAAATATATTCTGGCCTAACCAATTCTACAAATTTCACATAAGAGTTAACTAACTGATTCCTTTTATCTTTTGCATTTCTTTGTCCTGCCATTGAAAATCCCTGACATGGCGGTCCACCAACAACTAAAGGTATGCTTCCCCGCAATTCCTTTAGTTCCTTTTTATGTTCTCTCAACAATTCATTGATATCATAGTTCTCTTTATTAAGCCAATCAACCCACTCAAAATGGCCTAACTTATCAATCAAATTATATTTAAGAGTTGAAAAAGCATCTTCGTTTTTTTCTACTGCAAATAAGCCTTTCCATCCAGCATTATGCAGACCTAAAGAGAGCCCTCCACATCCCGCAAAAATATCAATATATTTTTTTTCCATATTTTGTTCTCCTTACAACTGCTACAAATTTTGGATAAGAATACTGGAATGAACAGACCAAAATTATAGCATCGCTATGTTCATTTATTACCGCTAGACAAAGATATTCACATTCTTTTGAAAATCTTAACTTAGCGGTAATATACCGAAGAAAATTCCATGGACACTCAAAATTTTTTTTGAATTTTTGGAAATTTTCATCATCCAACATGATAGTATCTATTATTTTATACTTTTGCCTTTTATAATTATTTTTTTCTGCATTTCTAGTTTTGTATATCAATTCATCATAATCATGAATATTACAAAAGAAATACGCTGAACTATCCATATCATTACGTCCTTCCTAATCTCATTAACAATATAGTATTACCACAAAGCGCAACAATATGAATGAAGGCAAAATACCCATCATTATTTTATCATAGCGCCTGACGGCTTTCAATCTGCTTTGCTCACTTTTATGACCTTTTTATTCTTACCTTCGCTCCGGATTTGAATTCCACTTCAAACCGATCATCGTAAACCGTGACCTTCTCAATTAACCGCCGCACCAGCAGTTCATCATACTCCGTGACCTCAGTGGACTGCTGTTCCAAAAACTCCCGCATCTGCCTGATCCGCTGTTTCAATCCCTCCCGCTCAGCGCTCTCCACCAGAGCGTTCTGTTTCAATTCCCGCAGTCTGTCAATCTCATCCGCAACACTGTTATAATCCTTTTTCGAATTTGTCAGTTTCAGAAGTTCCTTTTGCAGTTCCAGCAGTTTTGCCTCAATCCCTTCCGACGAGATTTCGTCCTCCTGCCGGATTACTGCCTCCACGTTTTCCTGGAGAGTAGCCATCATGCTTTCTCTGTCGCCAAGCGTAAGGTTGATCGCCTTTATCACTGCCGCCTGCAGTTTTGATTCCTGAATAGTCGGTGCATCACAGGCCGTTGGTCCATGCTCCACACGGGTACAGCACCTCCAAACAGTGGAGTGTTTCCCACGGTTATTCCATGCAATCCTGCGGTAAATATCGCCGCATTTTGGACAATATACAATACTGGACAAAGCGTACTTACTGCTGTAAACTCGTTTCTTCCGTTTCTCCCCACTGTGGAGGTTTGCCCGCCGCACCATTTCCTCCTGCACCTGCATATAGAGATCTCGGGGGATAATAGGTGGATGGCTGTTCTCCACATAATACTGCAGTACGATTCCATTATTCTGCACCCGCTTTTTATTAAGGAAATCCACCGTATAGGTTTTCTGTAAAAGGGCATCCCCAATGTACTTCTCGTTCTGCAAAATCTTCCGCAGCGTTTCCGGACGCCACTTCGCTTTTCCCGCCGCCGTCAGGATTCCATCCGCCTCAAGCCCTCTTCCTATCTGGAGCAGACTACTGCCCTCCAGATACTCCCGGTAGATGCGTTTTACAACCTCTGCCTCCGTAGGCTCAATGATCAAATGCCCATCCTCGTCTTTTGTGTATCCGAGGAAACGGTTGTGGTTGACCTGAACCTCTCCATTTTGGTATCGGTACTGTAATCCCAATTTAATGTTTTGGCTCAAGGACTGGCTTTCCTGCTGTGCAAGGCTCGCCATAATGGTAAGCAGCACCTCTCCTTTGGAATCCATCGTATTAATGTTCTCTTTTTCAAAGAAAACAGGAATATTCTTCTCCTTCAGTTTCCGGATATATTTCAGGCAGTCCAGCGTGTTTCTCGCAAACCGGCTGATTGATTTTGTGATGATCATGTCGATGTGGCCCGCCATGCAAGCCTCGATCATGCGGTTGAATTCTTCTCTCTTTTTGGTATTCGTACCGCTGATTCCGTCATCCGCAAAAATGCCCGCCAGCTCCCACTCCGGATTCTTCTCAATAAACTGTGTGTAATGCTCCACCTGCACCTCATAACTGCTCGCCTGCTCCTCGCTGTCGGTGGAGACCAACTTTTTACGGTTGATCGCCTTTGGTCTGGTCATTATTCAGCTATAGTGTTTTCCTCGTTTCAATAGTCTAACCCAATGTTCTTAAAGTCATCACAGATGATCAGAGATAAGTCATCTCGACTTGGGGCATTCATTTTTACTACCCGCCTTGCATGGTTCATCGTTACATCATCGTAGATATTTCTTACAAGCCTACCATTGGCAAAATTCTCCTTTTTATCTATAACTTGCTTCTGAAAAATATCACGAATACATTCTTCAACATTATCAGCTAAATGATAATCGTTTTCTTCACACAACTTGATAAACATACTCAATAATTCTTCATCTGAATAATCTGGAAATTCAATAAATGTATTGAAGCGAGATCTCAGTCCAGGGTTTGAAGCAAAGAAATGATTCATTGGTTCTGTATATCCAGCAACAATTACAACCAAGTCATCTCTATAATCTTCAAGTGCCTTGGTTAACTCGGTAAGACACTCTCGACCATAAGAATCACTATGGTCATTTTCTGTAATGCTATATGCTTCGTCTATAAAAAGTACTCCACCCTTTGCTTCATCAATAACATTTTTGACTTTAAGAGCCGTTTGACCTTGGTAGCCTGCAATCAAATCCGTTCGGGAAACTTCAACAAAATGTCCTTTGGATAAAAGCCCTATCTGTTTGTAAATCCGCCCAACAATACGAGCAACTGTTGTTTTACCTGTTCCAGGATTTCCTGTGAAAGCAAGGTGCATGGTTCCCTTGTGGGAATGTAATCCTTGTTTTTCTCTGAGTAACTGGACAGTTTGAAAAGCTATGAGATCATTCACTTTTTCTTTGAACCCTTCTAAACTAATCAACTTATTTAAGTCCTCAAGAAGCTCGTCAAGTGAACGAGTATCGTTATCAACTTCTCCCCCCATATCTTGTGATTCAAGAATGTAGTGATAGCCATAAAATTTCATTATGCTATCTTTCAAGGCATTGGCAAGACGTTTCAAGTCTTTTGGTGACTCAGCTGACTTAATGAGTTTTGATGTATGATTGATTAGATATACCGTTGACGAATTATCATGTTCTTCGACAATAGCCGACGCTGCTTTTACAATTTCCCCATACGAATTTGTTACAGCATCCAGTTTTGATGCGTAATCCAGTATTTCCGTTTTGAAAATATTATCCTTCATTTACAAGACTCCTAATATATTCAGAAACAATTGAATGATAGTTAAAGTCACCGCTCCGCCAGCTACAAGATAGGAAAATTTTACCTTCTGCGTAATATTAGCAACTTGTTCATTAAGAGCTGTCTTTTCTTCTTCAAACAATTTGATTGTTTTTCCCCAATTAGTAGATTGTTCATTGAAAATCTGTTCAAGCATTGCCGACTGTTCCTCAGATAACTGTTCGAATGTTTCTTTCTGCGTTTTTTCAATTCTGCTTAGAGTCAAGGTTTGCTCCTTAATAACAGAATCATATTTTTCATTTTGATCTTTCTCGATAGCAGATAGCTTTTCACGCTGTTCACCCACAAGTTGTTCAACAGCCTGTGCGTGTGATTTCTCTATGTCACTCAGTTTTTCCGTCTGTGAGTTGACAAGCATTTTGACCTGATTATCGAAATTCTCTCGAAATTCATAAAGCACTTTATTGATTTCCTCAATAAAGTTCCTCTGCTCTGTTTGCAAACTCCGAACTGTTTCATCAAAAATAGAAATAGTCTTACTCTGCGTTTCAATGGACTCTTTAATGCACTCCATGCTCCTTACAATACTTTCAGTATTATCCCAATGTTCATCAATATCTTTGAGGTGCTTCAGTTTTGATAAACCTGCTATGTAATCGCTAAGTTCCTTTGATAGCTTTGTTTGCTTCTCAATCAGCTCCCAAGCCTTATCAATATCAGTTAAATGCTTGAGTTTTTCAATATCTGCCTTAAACTTTTTTAGAACGGCAATAGCCTGTTTATGTTGTTCGATAAGCTCCTTAATATCCTTACGATCTTTTTGTTCCTCCATACTTACTTTTTCAGCAGCCTTAATAGAAGCCACAATGCCAGAAATATAATCTTTATCAAGGTATTCAAATGCCTTATATACCTGTCCAAACTCATCAACAAGACCTTGATTAAGGTGATTAAGGCTAATAAGATAATCTTGAATTTGAGTAGTGATTCGGTTTAATTCGGAACATTTCTTCCATTTCACGCATAGAATACTGGGCACATACAATTTTTTATATAGCCATATATCCCAAGTCAGCCTATGTATAGGTGATATAACTTTGATTTCTGGGATCATCCATTTCTAAAATCCATTCCCTCAAAGAATGGAAAAAGTGATTACTCACCATCATAAAATTAACAATTCCACGATCCTGTTTTTTGCGTTCTCTTTTTTCTTGTTTTCTCATAGGGTAAAATCCTCCTATGCGAAAAATTTCTTATACTTATTTTACCGCATGGAGGATCGCCTGCATAGAATCTGGATATTTTATTGCGAAAAATATTTGTCAAAACAGGGAACCTCCCGCTACCGCCAAAGGTTCCCTGTCTCATTCTTTTTTATTATTCCACCGATAATTTCCCCAAAAATTCCTGCATTCTTCCATGTTCTGATGTAAAGACCTCTTCCGGAGTGCCTTCCACCGCAATGACGCCTTTATCCATAAAAATAATCTTATCAGCCACGTTCCGCGCAAAATTCATTTCATGTGTCACGATCACCATAGTCATATGCTCTGCCGCCAGATCCTTAATTACCTTCAAAATCTCCCCCGTCAACTCCGGATCCAGTGCAGAGGTCGGTTCATCAAAAAACAGCATCTTCGGTTTCATCGCCAGTGCCCGTGCGATCGATACTCGCTGCTGCTGCCCTCCGGAGAGCTGATACGGATATGCATCCGCCTTATCCGCAAGTCCCATCTTTGTAAGAAGCTTCTTCGCCTCTTCATAGACTTCTTCTTTCTCTCGCTTCTGCACACGAATCGGTGCATCTGTAATATTTTTGATGACGGAAAAATGAGGAAACAGATTAAAGTTCTGGAATACCAGACCAAAGCAGGACTGAATTTCTTTCATCTCCTGCTTTTTCGGAAAAGCGGGTCTTCCATTTTCCACCCATGCCGCTCTTTTTCCCAGATACAAAATCTCACCGTCATCAATCGTCTCCAGCATCGTCGCACAGCGGAGCAGCGTAGACTTGCCGGAACCGGACGGGCCGATGATCGCCAGAATCTCTCCCTGCTCCACAGAAAGCGAAATATCCCGGATCACCGGCATCCCGCCGAATTCTTTTTTGATATGTTTCATTTCCAAAAGACTCATTTCGGAAACCTCCTAATGATAATAATTCAGCTTTTTTTCAAATAATTCCATCACTCCGGCAACCACATAGTTAAAGATATAGTAGTAAACACCGGCAATAAAAAATGGAAGTACGGTTGTTTGTGCCGCCGCAATCTGTTTTGCCACTGCAAACATCTCAATATAAGACAGGGAATACACAAGGGACGTATCCTTCACCAATGTGATCACTTCATTTGTCACAGACGGAAGCACGTTCTTTACCATCTGCGGCAGCACGATCCGGAAAAATGTCTGCCCTCTGGAATACCCTAAAAGTGTGGCTGCCTCATACTGTCCTTTGGGGATTGATTCGATTCCGGAACGATAAATTTCTGCAAAATATGCCGCATAATTCAGAGAGCATCCAAGAAGGATCGCCGTCAGCTTATACCCGCCGATATTCATCTGCCACAGATAATACGGTGCGAAATACCACACCAGAAGCTGCAGCATCAACGGGGTTCCGCGCATGATCGAGATATAGATCTTCACGATCCAGCTGATCGGCTTGATCCTGCTCACCCTTCCGAAATATACGAGCATCCCCAGAGGCAGAGAAAAGATCAGCGTCATAAAAAAGATCAGGCAGGTCTGTCCGAATCCTGCTGTCATTTGCCTCAACATCACATCAAAACTCATGTCTCTTCCCCTCTTATTTTAAAGTCACCATATCCGCAATCTCGTATTTCTCAGCCAGCTTTGCAACTGTTCCGTCTTCTGTCAGTTTTTTCAGATCCGCATTGACTACGTCGCACAGCTCCTGATTTCCTTTCTTAAACCCAATCGCATACTGCTCTGTATTCAATGTCTCATCCAGAATCTTATATCCTTCCCCTCTGGACTTGATCTGATAATTGGCAACTCCCACATCGATTGCAAGTGCATCCAGCGCGCCTGCCTGAAGCTCGGTAAATGCGGTGTTGTAATCTGCAAACTCATTCAAAGCTCCAAATGTATCTGCCAGTTTTTTCTGACCGCCTTCTTCTTCACTCTTCAGCAGATCCAGTGCCGCGCTTGCAGCCTGTACACCGACTGTCTTTCCCGCCAGATCTTCCAGGGTATCAATACCGGATTTTTCTGCCACAACAATCACCTGGCTGTTGTCTACATACGGAGTTGAAAATGTATAATCGTCTTCCCGTCCATTCATGGTAAATCCATTCCAGATGCAGTCAATCGAACCGGAATTAAGTTCCATGTCTTTGGAATCCCAGTTGAGCGGTTTTTTTACAAGCTCCCAGCCTTCCAGTTTACAGACTGCCTCTGCCAGCTCCAGATCGAATCCTGTGTATTCTCCGTTCTCGTCCATATATCCGTATGGCGGATATTCTGCATCAAATCCTACCGTAAACGTTTTCTTATCTTCCACACTTTCTGCTGTCTTTACATCTTCCCCGGATGCATTGTTTTTGTCTCCACATCCTGCCAGTACCATTGCTGCCATCGCTGTCCCTGCCAAAATCAGCGCTAATTTCTTTTTCATCTTTGTTTCCTCCCTGTTTGTACGTCATCATGCTAATGATTGACCACTTTACTATACTAAACTGTTTTTCATAGTATCATACATTTCCGGCATTGTCAATGTTTATCGTGACAGGATATGTAACCTTGACAGAAAATTCCACAAATAGTATCATTTACTTATGTTATGAAAGAGAGGAATTTTTAAATGTCAAACAACCATGAAGAACAGATCCGAATCGTGCAGGAGACCGTAGCCGGCAAAGAGATCACCTTTGCTCATGTAATGGGTGGTCCGGCGCCGATCGTATATCAGAAACTTGGTCTGAATCCACAGGTCGATTATCGTTCTTCTGCTATCGGAATTATGAATATGACGCCGCCGGAATCTGCTGTCATCGCATCCGATATCGCAGTAAAAAGCGGAAACATTTACCTTGGATTTGCAGATCGTTTTACAGGAACACTCATCATCACAGGAGAGATTTCAGACGTCATGTCTGCCCTGACAGAAGTGGTAACCTTTTTCAGAGATTCTCTGGGATATGTCGTTTGTGATATTACAAAGAGATAGGAAGTGTGACCATGACTCGTATAACAAAGGAAGAACTTCTGGAAAAGATTTTCAATGATGACTATGAGCATCTGAAAGGGAAAAAACTGCGCATGACACGTGTTCGTGTTCCCGGCAAAGAAGTTTGTCTGGCTCACATCATCAATACTTCCCAGACCCCTGTTTATCAGAATCTGGGATTGCATATCGGTGTACATGAGGGGGAGGATCACACCGGAGAATCCATTGGTCTGATCCGTTTTACCCCATGGGAAGCAGTTGTCGTTGCTGCGGATGTGGCAATGAAAAGCGCCGATGTAGAAATTGGATTTATGGATCGCTTCTGCGGTTCCCTCATTTTAACCGGCGGCCTGTCACAGGTACAGACTGCGGTGGAAGAAGTCGTTCGATTTTTTCATGAAGATCTGGGATTTCGCACCTGTGAGATCCATAAAAACTAAGAGGACCGGAGACATGACGATATGAAAAAATTATTTTTGATGGGAAGAAGTGAAGCTGGAAAGACTTCCCTGACACAGGCATTAAAAGGGGAAGAGCTTCACTATGAAAAAACACAATATACGATTACGGCGGATGATACCATTGACTCTCCGGGAGAATATGCGGAGTCAAAACAGTTCGGTGCCGGTCTTGCATGCTTTTCTTTTGAAGCGGACGTTGTCGGGATCGTTCAGGCAGCGGATGAACCATACAACCTGTTTAGTCCCTGTCTGCGCACGTTTATCCTGCGGCCGCTGATCGGCATCATTACCAAGACCGATTCCCCCTATGCCAATGTTCCTATGATAAAACAGTGGCTTTTAAATGCCGGCTGCGATCGTATTTTTCTTGTAAATAACGTGACCCGGGAGGGAATTGACGAATTGATGGAATACCTTGCCGAAGATCCGGTCAAGATTACCATGGAACAGGCAAAATTCAAACAGCATCTGGGGCTGAATGAATGGGATCCTCTGCCGGATGGCGTAGAATATCCGGATGGAATTTAAATAAATTTTAGTAAAACACAAAACGAGATGCATTCCCATGTGACGCATCTCGTTTTTATGTTTTACATTCTATCCGGACTGTCCGCTTCCTACACTTCTTTCTGTCCTCTGAGCCGCTTATAATAGAATCGCAGCTTTCCGATCAGCCAGGTCAGATATCGCAGCACCGGCTCTGTCGCAATGGCAAATACCACAAACAGCATCACGCACTTCGTAGTCATTCCTGTAATCGCAAACAGATCATTGAGGAAAATACTGCAGAACAGAAGTCCCACGATACATCCGCCAAGGATCACACCGCGCAGTACATTCATCGGTGCACTGATCGTGTACAGAATCATAAATCCTACAATGGATAACAGCATCGTTGCTGCTGTGGAAATATCGGCTGAACTCACTCCAAATGTCCGTCCGAATATGACCAGCGCCCCAACTGCCAGCACATCAGTCAGTGCCGCAGGAAGTGCTTTTAAGAATACGTTTGTAAGGAAATGCCCTTTGATTATATTCTTATTCGGCTCCAGTGCCAGGAAAAATGCCGGTACTCCGATCGTAAACATACTGATCAGTGAAATCTGCGATGGTTCCAGCGGATAGGTAAACATAAATACAAAGGATACCAGCGACAGCAAGAACGAGAAAATATTTTTTACAAGGAACAGACTGGCTGACCGCTGAATATTATTGACTACTCTTCTTCCCTCCAGTACCACTTCCGGCATACAGGAGAAATCCGATTCCAGCAGGACGAGCTGGGATGCCTGTGCCGCTGCATCACTTCCGGATGCCATAGCAATACTGCAGTCCGCATCTTTTAAGGCCAGCACATCGTTGACACCGTCTCCGGTCATGGCCACAGTCTTTCCTTCTTCCTTCAATATCTGCACAAATTTCCGCTTCTGGTTCGGAGTGACACGGCCAAATACTGCATTGTTCAGGACAGCTGCCCGCATCTCCTCTTCCGTATGAAGCGTGGACGCATCCACGTATCGTTCTGCGCCTGCGATTCCCGCCTCTTTTGCCACCTCTGACACGGTCAGGGGATTGTCCCCGGAAATAACTTTCACCTCCACACCCTGCTCCGCAAAATACGTAAAGGTCTCTTTCGCCTCCTGACGGATCGGGTTTGCTAACAGTACATAAGCCAGAGGCGTGACTGCTTCTTTCAAAGGCTTCCCATCCGGTTCTTCTTTTGCTGTTCCAAATACCAGAACGCGGGCTCCTTTGGACGCATGTGCACTGATTGCTTCCTCATAATTTTCATACTGTTCTTTGAGCACAAATTCCGGCGCTCCCAACACATAGGACGCCTCTTCAAACGTCACACTGCTGTACTTGGATGCGGAAGAAAATCCTGTCTTTGCCACAGCCTTCTTCCCGGATGCGATTTTAAAATACCGTTTCATTGCTTCCATGGTAATATTATCACTGCTCTGTGCAGCCGTAAAATCTCCCAGAAGCTCAGAAAGCGGGCACATCTTACCTTCCTCGTATTCCTTGGTCGGAATCACATCCTGCACTTCCATTGTATTTTCCGTGATCGTTCCGGTCTTGTCCACACACAGTACATTGACCCGGGCAAGCGTCTCTATACACTTCATGTCATGCAGCAATACTTTTTTCTGTGCCAGACGGATCGAACTTACCGCAAGCGCCACACTGGCAAGCAGATACAGCCCTTCCGGGATCATTCCGATCACGGCCGCGATCATGGACGTCACACTGGATCGGAACCCTTCGCCCTGAAATACAAATGCCTGAATAAACAAAATAATCCCGATTGGAATGATGGCAACGCCGACCCATTTGACCAGCTTGTCCAGAGAACGGATCATCTCCGACTGTTCTGTATTCTGCATAGCTTTTGCTTCCAGTGTCAGCCTGGAAATATAAGAATCCGCCCCCACTTTGTCAAGCCTTGCATGACACTGTCCGGATACAATAAAACTTCCGGACATCAGCTGATCGCCTTTTCGTTTTGTGATTTCATCCGATTCTCCGGTCAGAAGCGACTCATTGACCTGCACTTCTCCTGCACACACTTCGGCATCCGCACACACCTGATTTCCGGCTTCGAAGATTACGATATCATCTACCACAAGATCTTCTGCATTGATCTGGCTCTTCTTTCCATCCCGTATCACCATTGCATGAGGTGCATTGAGCATCGTCAGATTATCCAGTACTTTTTTCGCCCTGGTCTCCTGAATGATCCCGATCAGAGTATTCAATACAATTACAGGTAAAAAGGTCAGATCTCGAAAGGAACCGACCAAGCAAAGCAGAACTGCCAGTACCAGAAAGATCAGGTTAAAATAAGTAAAGACATTTTCCTGAATGATCTCTTTTGTAGTCTTAGACGGCGGATCCACCGGCTGATTGGTCCACCCATGCATCCGATGCTCCTGCACCTGCTGCGCAGTCAGCCCCGTCTGATGATCCGGTCGGTATCTTGTGGTGGGAATCCGCTTCTCCAGTGTGATCTCCATCGTCTGCGTTTCGTCTATGCTTCGTTTTACTCTTCTTTCTCCACGCTTTTTCTGCCGCATTTTTCTCGCTTCCTTCCGTATGTCCAATCCTGATAGGATCTTTGTTTCGTATAATTGCTTACATTTTAACACACTGAATGCGTTTTTCCAGTAGATTCCAGAAAACTTTAGAAAATCTTCAAAAACTCTTCTTCTAAAACAGGAAAATCATACAGATTCCTTGTCTTCTTCCTCCATTTCCCTTATAATAATACAAGTATTTCAAAGAAAAGGATGATAGTGGATTACTATGAAATTAAGAAGCAGACTTGCAATTACATGTGCAAAAGGGACAAGTGCCCTGATCAAAAAATTAAACCGCGGAAGCGGCGTTACCCTCCCCGGATATGTGGCAAGATTGATCGATCCCAATATTTTAAGCGTCATGGCTTCCCAGATCCGGGAGAAGACGATCGTTACCATGGGAACCAACGGGAAAACAACGACCAATGCCATTTTATACAAAGCATTGAAGGCCGAGGGAAAAACCGTGATCATCAACCGCACCGGAGCCAACATGCTCAACGGGATTATTTCGGCATTTGTTCTGGCCACAGACAAGCACGGACAGCTGAATGCGGATTATGCCTGCATTGAGGTCGATGAGATCGCATCTGTGGGAGTTCTCCCTCAGTTAAAACCGGACTGTGCGCTTTTGACAAATATTTCCAGAGATCAGCTGGACCGGTTCGGTGAAGTAGATATTACCTTTGACAAATTGAAAACAGCCGTCACCAGTGTCCCTGATACGACACTGATCATCAACTGCGATGATATTCTTTCCTATTCCCTGGCGGAAACAAGCGGCAATCCGTTTGTGACATACGGGATCAGCGAACAGATTTTTGATGACATCTCCCGCTCTGAGATCCGGGAGAGCATTTTCTGCCGAAAATGCGGAAAGAAACTGCAGTATGATTTCTTCCATTATGGACAGCTTGGAATTTATCACTGCCCGAACTGCGGATGGGAGCGCCCGGATCCTGATTTTACAGCCACACAGATCACGCTCAAAGACGAACTCTACGCCTTCGATATGGGAGATCTGCACCTGGATTCTACGGTACGGACACCTTACAATATTTACAACACCCTTGCTGCCTATACGGCACTGCATACTATGCATGCCCCAATGGCACATTTTAAAGAGATGGCAGAGTCTTTTGACTATGGAAACAACCGGGAAGAAATCCTGATGATCAACGGTGCCAGAGTACAGCTTCACCTGTCCAAAAACCCGATCGGATTCCAGCAGAAGATTTCTCTCGTCTTAAAAGATCCAAAACCAAAGGATATTATCATTCAGATCAATGATACCTACCAGGACGGAGAAGATGTTTCCTGGCTTTGGGATGTCGATTTCCAGTATCTTGCAGACAGCAATGCAGCTACCATCACAACGTGCGGAACCCGCAAGCATGATATGGGGCTTCGTCTCAAATATGAGGACATCGACTGTACTTCAACTGATGATATGCGCTCCCGTGTTGAAGAGCTGACCGAAAACGGAACGAAAAATCTCTACATCATTGTCAACTACTCCGGGCTTTACCGCACAAATCGAATGCTCAAAGAACTGGCGCAAAATACAAAGGAACAGAAAGGAGAACAGGCATGAAACTGACGATTGGACACTTATACCCCGACCTGTTGAATCTGTACGGAGACCGCGGAAATATCCAGTGTTTCCGAAAACGTCTCAACTGGCGCGGAATCGAGGCAGAAGTCATTCCCGTACTCTCCGGAGATAACATTGACTTTTCCAAACTGGATATCGTACTTCTGGGCGGAGGTTCTGACAGAGAACAAGAGCTCGTCTGCGGATATCTAAAAGAGATTCGCAAGGATTTCAAAGAATATGTAGAGGATAACGGCGTTGTGCTTGCCGTCTGCGGCGGCTATCAGCTGCTCGGCAAATATTACAAGACCGATAAAAAGATGATCGAAGGTCTTGGCATTCTGGATATCACGACCGAATGGGAACCGGAGCGTCTCATCCGCAACATTATCCTGAACAGTCCGCTGTTTGACACTCCTGTTGTAGGATTTGAAAACCATGGAGGCCGCACTTATATCGGAGATCACACTCCATTTGGAAAAGTATTTTTCGGACTGGGAAATACCGGAAAATCCGGTTATGAAGGCGTTGTATACAAGAATGTAATCGCAACCTACCTGCACGGACCTCTTCTTCCGAAGAATCCGCAGGTTTGTGACTATCTGTTAGAGCGGGCGCTGAAGCGCAAATACGGTGAAGAAATAACCCTCGCTCCACTTTCCGACGATCTGGAGAAAAAAGCAAACCGTTATATTGTAGACCGCTACAGTGATAAAAAATATGTATTAAAAGAGACGATCAAACGTCACACCTGAAAAGGGCAGAAAAAAGTCCCATTGGATCAAACTTTCCAATGGGACTTTTTCATTGCCTGTTTATTTATTTTTTCTGAACATCAGTTTGATTTTTTTCATCAGCTGAATGATCGGAAGATTTACAAGTGCCAGACCATATACGATCAGCAACTGTGTAAAGGTCAGTGTCTGTACTTTGAAAACTTCATCCAGTGCCGGAATCGTCATTACACAAGTGATCAACACCAGACCAAGCAGGAATGCTCCGATCAGATAAATATTGTTCCAGAATCTCTTTGAGAAGATTACCGGATAATCAGACTTACAGTTAAATCCGTGTACCAGCCTTGCTGTACACAATGTTCCAAATGCCATTGTGCTTGCAAGCACTGCGTTTCCGCCTTCTCCCGTCAGACCGATCATAAATCCGATCATTGTCGTGATTCCGATGCAAAGACCTTCTGTTCCGATCTTTGTCAGGAAATCTTTTGTCAGGATTGATTCATTCATCGGTCTCGGTTTTTCATCCATTACCTTTTTCGAATGCGGCTCCAGTCCAAGGGCAATAGCCGGAAGACTGTCTGTCATCCTGTGATACCCATGGCAACTCCGATATCTGCCTGTTTCAGAGCCGGCGCATCATTGACACCGTCTCCGGTCATAGCTACGATATTGCCCTTTTCCTGCCATGCGCGCACGATACGGATCTTATGCTCCGGCGAAACACGTGCATAGACAGAAATCCCTTCTACAAAATCTTTCAGTTCTTCATCTGACATGGAATCGATCACAGCGCCTTCACAGGCCTCAGATTCGTCTTCCAGAATCCCGATTCGTTTTGCAATTGCTGCTGCAGTCACTTTATGATCTCCTGTGATCATGATCGGACGAATACCCGCTCTCTTACATTCCGCAACCGCTGCCATAGATTCCTCTCTCGGCGGATCCATCATAGCGATCAGACCAAGGAATGTCAGATTGTTTTCATCTTCCAGATTTGACAACCATGATCGGTGTCTCATCAATGGTATGTTTTGTAGACATCAGCTTTCTGTCGCTGTCAAATGGATTTTCGCTCTCTCGAGGATATTCTCCACGGATCTTCTGAATATCCAGACCCAGTTTGCTTCCCAGATTGATCAAAGCCGTTTCTGTCGGATCTCCGATCTCCACACCGTCTACATTGCTGGAGTCGTTACACAAGATACTGAAATACATCAGTTTTTCCTGTTCGGAATCTTTCAGATCGATCTTGTCTGCCGGAATCACGGTTTCATTGACATAATACTGTTCCACAGTCATCTTATTCTGTGTCAGAGTTCCTGTCTTATCAGAACAAATGATAGAAACACTTCCCAGACCCTCTACTGCCTGCAGTTTTCGGATGATCGCATGTTCTTTCGCCATCTTCTGGGTACCGAAAGAAAGTACGATAGTTACGATGGAACTGAGTGCCTCAGGAATCGCTGCAACTGCAAGTGCAACCGCAAACAGGAAGGCATCACCGATATTGCCGCCGCGGAATACATTGATTCCAAATAAAATACCGCAGAAAATCAGAATAATGATGGAAAGCTTCTGTCCAAACTGGTCCAGATTCACCTGCAGTGGTGTTTTCTTTTCGGATGTGGTCTTTAACAGACTTGCGATCTTACCGACTTCTGTCTCCATCCCGATTCCGGTTACAATGAAGGAACCCCTTCCATATGTGACAAAGCTTCCGGAATATACCATATTCGTACGGTCTCCAAGCGGAACCTCCCCTTCTATGGCATCTGTCATCTTTTCTACGCCAAGACTCTCTCCGGTCAGCGCACTTTCATCTACTTTCAGACTGGCGCTCTCTAACAGACGGCCGTCTGCCGGAATGTAATCTCCTGCATCCAGCATGACAATATCTCCTACTGTCACTTCTGATGACGGGATCGGAACAACGCTTCCGTCACGTAATACTTTTGCTTCCGGTCCGGAAAGCTTTTTCAGACTGGCTAAGGACTGTTCTGCTTTCACGGTCTGAACTGTACCAAGGATCGCATTGATCGTGATTACAATTAAAATAACGATGGCACTTTCTGCATCCCCCAAAAATCCGGAGACGATCGCCGCTGCGATCAAAATGATCACAAGGAAATCTTTGTACTGCTCCAGGAAAATCTGAAATGTGGTTTTCTTCTTTCCTTCCACCAGTTCGTTCGGGCCGAATTTTTCCTGATGGGCTTTTACTTCTGCGGACGTCAAAGGTTCTTGTTTCCCATTGATTTCCTGCTTGACTTCTTCTGAAGAAAGCTGATAATAATTTTTCACATGAATTCCTCCTTTTTCTTTTATGCAATAAAAAAGAGACTTTTATTGCACGTTATGTATGCAACAAAAGTCTCACCATTTAATCACGATACGGATGGACTTCTCCATCGTACTGACGACATCGTGCACGCCATAAGCGCTGGTTACTCCCTTTTATTTAAGAAAACTATAAAGCATTTTCCTTTTGTTGTCAACGATTTTTTCTGCAACCATACTACATTCCCAGTTTTTCCTTGATTTTCCGCGCTTCCGGCGTATTGGCAACTCCGCCTTCTCCGGTCTCACGCAGAGAGACGTGCATACTCTCTCCGACCTCCTTCATCGCATCGATCACCTGATCCGGTGGAATCCTGCTGGTAATTCCCGCCAGCGCCATATCCGCAGATGATAAAGCATTGACAGCTCCGATCACATTTCTCTTTACACAGGGTACTTCCACAAGACCAGCTACCGGATCACACACCAGTCCCAACAAATTTTTCAGCGCCATGGCTGCTCCATGTGAGATCTGCTCTTCATCTCCCCCCTGTAAAAACACGAGTGCACCTGCTGCCATTGCAGATGCCGCTCCAATCTCCGCCTGACATCCACCTGCCGCTCCGGCAATAAATGCACGGGATGCGATCACCTGACCGATACCGGCCGCGGTATACAATGCATGGATCACCTCATCTTCCGATACCCGTTCTTCTTCATAAAGGGGAACCAGTACAGCCGGTAGCACCCCGCATGCACCTGCTGTCGGTGCTGCCACGATCCGCTTCATACAGGCATTGGATTCTCCCATCTCCAATGCTCTTGC
>PPYF01470538.1_pt1 | contig 20787 bp, 17 predicted proteins | sample 1559871 | NCBI WGS metagenome assembly PPYF01 (sample SAMN08240021, study PRJNA423297) | Human gut metagenome, whole genome shotgun sequencing project.
TTTTTGTAGCAGCAGATCTTTTGTCACAGGCAGAACACGGAATAGATAGCCAGGCTATATTGATTACCACTTCCGAGAAGCTTCAAACAGAAGTAATGACGGAAGTAGAACGTCAATTAGCCGAATTACCCCGTCGTGAAATTGCTGCAAAATCATTAGAGAATAGTAAACTGATTTTAGTAAAGGATTTGGATGAAGCATTGGAACTGACTAACGCATACGCGCCGGAACACTTAATTATAGAAACGGAAAACTACATGGAAGTAGCAGAGCGTGTAACAAATGCCGGTTCTGTTTTCCTTGGATCGTTAACTCCCGAAAGTGCCGGTGACTATGCTTCCGGAACGAATCATACCTTGCCTACCAACGGTTATGCCAAAGCATATAGCGGCGTCAGTCTGGATAGTTTTATCCGCAAGATTACGTTCCAGGAAATTCTCCCGGAAGGAATAAAGGCTATTGGTCCTGCTATTGAGGAGATGGCGGCTAACGAACATTTGGACGCGCATAAGAATGCGGTCACAGTTCGTCTCAAAGCAATTCAAAATTCATAACTTAAAATTTAAAGAAGTGAAAACATTACAAGAATTAACCCGGCCGAATATCTGGAAATTAAAGCCTTACTCTTCGGCACGTGATGAATATAAAGGAGTCACCGCTTCTGTTTTCCTGGATGCAAACGAAAATCCGTACAATACGCCTCACAACCGTTATCCGGACCCTATGCAGTGTGAACTGAAAACATTGTTGTCGAAAATTAAGAAAGTATCTCCCGAACATATTTTTCTCGGAAACGGCAGTGATGAAGCCATCGACTTGGTCTTTCGTGCTTTCTGCGAACCGGGTAAAGATAATGTAGTAGCTATCGATCCTACCTATGGAATGTATCAGGTCTGTGCCGATGTGAACGATGTGGAATATCGGAAAGTATTGTTGGATGATGACTTCCAGTTCTCTGCTGACAAATTGCTGGCAGCTACCGACGAGCATACCAAACTTATTTTCCTTTGCTCTCCTAATAATCCGACAGGAAATGATTTGCTTCGTTCCGAAATAGAAAAGATTCTTTGTCAGTTTGAAGGATTGGTAATGTTGGATGAGGCTTACAATGATTTTTCTAAAGCTCCGTCTTTCCTCGAAGAGTTGGATAAATATCCTAATCTCGTCGTATTTCAGACATTCTCCAAAGCCTGGGGATGTGCTGCTATCCGTTTGGGAATGGCTTTTGCTTCCAAAGAGATTATTGATATTCTTAGTAAAATCAAATATCCCTATAATGTCAACCAGTTGACTCAACAGCAAGCCATCGCCATGTTGCATAAACATTATGAGATAGAACGTTGGGTGAAAACTCTGAAGGAAGAACGTGACTATTTGGAAGCGGAATTTGAAAAGCTTCCATGTACCATTAAACTGTTCCCGTCTGATGCGAATTTCTTTTTGGCAAAAGTGACGGATGCCGTGAAAATCTACAATTATTTGGTAGGTGAAGGAATTATTGTGCGTAATCGCCATAACATTTCGCTTTGCTGCAACTGTTTGCGTGTGACTGTCGGTACCCGTGTAGAGAATAATACCCTATTGGCTATCCTTAAAAAATACCCGGGATAATTTATGAAGAAGAAAGTATTATTTATAGATAGAGATGGTACGTTGGTGATCGAACCTCCCGTGGATTACCAACTCGACTCATTGGAGAAGCTGGAATTCTATCCGAAAGTATTCTGTAATTTAGGTTTTATTCGCAGTAAACTCGATTTTGAATTTGTGATGGTCACCAATCAGGATGGATTGGGTACATCTTCTTTCCCGGAAGAAACGTTTTGGCCTGCCCATAATCTGATGCTTAAAACATTAGAAGGAGAGGGGATTACTTTTGATGAGATTCTGATAGACCGTAGTTTCCCAGAAGATAATGCGCCCACCCGTAAACCACGTACCGGAATGTTGACGAAGTACCTAAATAATCCGGAATACGATCTTGCCGGAAGTTTTGTTATAGGCGACCGTCCTACGGATGTGGAACTTGCCAAAAATATGGGTTGCCGGGCAATTTATCTGCAAAATTCACCTGAAACCCTGAAAGAAAAAGGATTGGAAGAAGTCTGCGCTCTTGCAACAACTGACTGGGATCAGATAGCCGAGTTCCTTTTTGCCGGAGAACGGAAAGCGGAAGTACGTCGTACAACAAAAGAAACAGATATTGATGTGGCTTTGAACTTGGATGGAAACGGCACTTGTGACATCTCTACCGGTCTTGGCTTTTTCGACCACATGCTCGAGCAGATTGGAAAACACTCCGGTATGGACTTGACAATCCGTGTGAAAGGAGATCTGGAGGTAGACGAGCATCATACGATCGAAGATACTGCTATTGCATTAGGAGAATGTATTTACCAGGCTTTAGGTAGTAAGCGTGGAATTGAACGTTATGGCTATGCTTTACCGATGGATGATTGTCTTTGTCAGGTTTGTCTGGACTTTGGTGGTCGTCCCTGGCTGGTTTGGGATGCCGAATTCAAGCGTGAGAAGATAGGGGAGATGCCGACGGAAATGTTCCTTCATTTCTTTAAGTCACTAAGTGATGCGGCAAAAATGAATCTGAACATCAAGGCGGAAGGACAAAATGAACATCATAAGATAGAAGGTATTTTTAAAGCCCTTGCCCGTGCCTTGAAAATGGCAATCAAAAGAGATATCTATCATTTTGAACTTCCATCCAGCAAGGGAGTACTTTGATCTTTTTATAATAACAATATAGACTTATGCAGAAAAGAATCCTGTTAAGCCTACTTTTGGGAGTAATCTTCTCTATATCTATTTTTAGTCAGAATTTGAAAGTAGAGAAGATTACTCTTCCTGATAGTGAATTAACCAATCTGTACAAGATCGATTCGGGTGTATATCGTTCAGAGCAACCTTCGCATGAAGACTTTAAAGCTTTAGAAAAGTATGGTATTGGCGAAGCTCTCAATCTCCGTAATAGACATAGTGATGATGATGAAGCCGCAGGAACAAACGTAAAGCTTCATCGGGTAAAGACCAAAGCTCATTCCATCAATGAAGAACAGTTGATTGAAGCATTGCGTATTATAAAGAATCGTAAAGCGCCGATTGTTATCCATTGCCATCACGGATCAGATCGCACAGGAGCTGTTTGCGCACTTTATCGAGTGGTATTTCAGAATGTTTCAAAAGAAGACGCGATTCATGAAATGACTGAAGGCGGTTTTGGCTTTCATCGTATTTATAAAAATATCATTCGGAGGATTAAAGAAGCGGATATAGAGCAAATAAGAAGAAAAGTTATGTGTACAGAGGGATTTTAGTATGTAATTTTGTGCAGATACATGTCTTGCTAAAATGTTGTATCGAAGCTATGATGAGGCGTTATATTTTCTCAACTATTCTCACTGCTATGAGAAAAAATTCTCACTATAATGAGAAAATCTTCTCATAGTAATGAGTATTTTTTCTCATAGCAGTGAGAATAGTTTGATGTTTGTACTTCCCTATAAATTCTCTATTTCTTTAAGCCACATAGCTGAATTGGCATCACTAGGCATCCTCCAATCCCCCCGTGGACTAATAGAAATACTTCCAACTTTAGGGCCGTCCGGTAAGCAAGAACGTTTGAACTGCTGATTGAAGAAACGACGGAAGAAAGTGGAAAGCCATTTCTTGATGGTTTCTTCATCATACGTATCTTTGAATGTCGTTCTTGCCAAATAGAATATCTTGGAAGGCCGGAAGCCGAAACGTAAGAAATAATATAGGAAGAAGTCGTGCAGTTCATAAGGACCTACCAAATCTTCTGTTTTCTGTTTAATTTCTCCGTTCTCATCCGCCGGAATCAATTCCGGGCTAATAGGAGTGTCTACAATATCAAGCAAAGTAGCTTTCGAGTTTTCGTCCATACCGTTTTCTGCCACCCATTGTACTAAATATTTCACAAGTGTTTTGGGAACACTCGCATTTACCCCGTACATGGACATGTGATCGCCGTTGTAAGTAGCCCATCCCAATGCAAGTTCGGATAAATCCCCTGTGCCGATAACCATTCCCCAAGTCTGATTGGCCACATCCATTAGTATTTGTGTACGTTCGCGCGCTTGCGAATTCTCGTATGTAACGTCATGTACATTCATGTCATGTTCGATGTCCTTAAAATGTTGGATGCAGGCATCTTTAATACTAATTTCACGGATGGATATACCTAATGATTTCATTAGATCGATCGCATTATGGTAGGTGCGGTCAGTCGTTCCGAAACCCGGCATCGTGATTCCGAGAATACCATTTCGGGATAATCCCAGTTTATCGAAAGTCTTCACGCAGACGAGCAGTGCCAGTGTTGAGTCTAATCCACCTGAAATACCGACTACGGCTGTTTTGGCTCCGGTGTGAACTAATCTTTGTGCTAGTCCGGCCACTTGGATAGAGAATACTTCTTCGCAATGTTCATTTAGCTCAATTCCTTGTGGTACGAAAGGATGGGCGTTGAACTTCCGGGTTAAGGTCAGTTCTTTGCTGTTGACAAATTCTGTCGCGATAGAAACTGCTTTCTTGTCTCCTAAATTTGCCTGATTAGCGGCGAAAGTAGTATTTATCCTGCGTTCTGCCCGGATGCGTTCCACATCAATTTCGCTGATAATCAGTTGCTCTTTCATACTGAAACGTTCGCTGCGTGCAAGCAGTGAACCGTTTTCATAAATCAGCCCATTACCGGCAAAAACCACATCGGTAGTAGATTCTCCAAAGCCACAAGACGAGAATACATATCCGGCAATACAACGTGCAGATTGTTGGCTGATGAGAGAACAAAGATAATTGAACGATTTGTCCACACAGGCGTACGTTGTTTGTAGTCAACTGAAGCGCTGATGTGAACCAACGTTGTTCGTAGAATTCTTTATAATTCGGCAGATAGGTCTTGGCTGCAACTCCCAACACTTTCCCTTTCTGAATCACTACGGCTGCATTGATTACTGTCGAATTGACAACGACAGGCATGCCAACAATAGAAATGATATCTAATTGACGGGTGTTATTCAGAATTTGCATCAGCCCCATTTCTGCTTCTTCCAGCAAAAGTTGTTGTCCGAATAGGTCACCACAAGTATATCCGGTGATACTCATTTCCGGGAAAATAATGATCTGCACTCCTTTTCCTTCAGCCACTGCAATCAGACTTTCTATCTTCTCTACATTGAATTTACAGTCAGCCACTTTTACGTGTGGCACGGCTGCAGCTACTTTTACAAATCCGTAGTTCATCTTATACCTTATTTATATATAATGAGTGCAAAAATAGGAAATAGTTTTGAATAATTATCTTTTCTATATTGAATCCTCTTAATAAGCTATTTTGTATGAGTTGTGATGTTGTTATTTGAGTAATTAAAGTAACTGTCAAAATGAACGTTTATATTCAACTATCATTGAAATATGTTGTGGATTTATTTTCATTTATGGGTTTGTGTACTTAAATATGTATCAAAAAGATATAAGTGGAAATTTGGTATAAAATATGCGACATATTGTTTCTTTTATTTAAATATAATATATATATTTGTAGCCAAAATAGAACAATATTAGAAGTGTATAACACCTAAACAGAACAAGTGATATTAGTGTTTAATTTATAACTTAAGAGAGCAGATGGTCATACATTTAATTCACACAGCAGTAACACGAAAAATCTATTTGGATATTTGGCGCAATATTAAGAATTTGCCAAGTTAGTCTATTCCTATTCTATATTTATAGATAATAATAGCCTGTCCCAAGTCGGTGCAGAAAATGCATAAACCGATTTTGGGAAAGGAGTGTATTATTCTACGCGAAGACTGCGTATTCCTTATTGTAGATAAATCTATAAAAATAAATCAATTTCATTAATTTAAAATCAAAGTATCAAAGATGAGAAAATCAATTCTCTTGTTTGTACTCTTTACTCTGACAAGTATCCCCCTGTTGCTTTTTGCACAGGGTGGATATCAGGTAACGGGACACATTATTTCGGCGGAAGACAATCAGCCGATGATTGGTGTGTCTGTTTTGGAGAAGGGTACGACGAACGGAGTAATTACCGATATGAATGGTAATTACAGTATCACAGTGACGAAGCCTACGGTGTACGTAAGAAAGGTACGATTGCAGGTTCTGTATCTACGGTAAAAGCTGAAAAGATGGAAGATGTTCCTGCTCCGAGTTTCGATCAGGCACTGCAAGGGCAGGCACCGGGATTAATGGTGCTTTCTGAATCAGGTGAACCCAGTAAGGCAGCAACTTTTCGTATTCGCGGAACAAATTCAATTAATTCGGGGAAAGATCCTCTTTTTATATTGGATGGAGTGGCTATTTCAAGTTCAGATTTCAACACGATTAGTCCTAATGATATTGAGAGCATTTCAGTGTTGAAAGATGCTTCTTCTACTTCTATCTATGGCGCACGTGCTTCTAATGGCGTGGTAGTAATCACTTCCAAGCGTGGACGTATGGGGGAAGCTGCCAAGATTACTTTCCGTACACAACTAGGTTTTTCCCAATTAGCTTCAAAGGACTGGGATCAGATGGATACGAACGAACGTATTCAGTTTGAAAAAGAAGTGGGATTGGATAAAGGACAGGATTACGAGAAATTAAGTAAGATAAATATCAATTGGCTGGATAAGGTATACAATGACAAAGCACCCTTGCAGAATTACGAGTTATCAGTAAATGGTGGTACGGAAAAGTTAAATTATTATGTTTCGGGAAGCTATTATGATCAGGATGGTATTGCAGTAGGTTCTACATTTGAGCGTGTTAACTTCCGTGCCAATGTGGAGGCGAAAGCTAATAAATGGTTGAAAATAGGAACGAATACAATGTTTACTTATCAGGAGGTAGAACAGAGTGATGATGGTGAATATGCATTGTGGGCTCCTATTTCCGCATCTTTTTTCATGTTGCCTTACTGGAATCCTTATAAGGAGGATGGAAGTCTGGCTCTTCAGGATGACGGCAGTTGGAAAGGAACGACGGAGAATCCGTTAGCATGGATGGAAAACAATCCGTTATCAAATAAGAAGTATAAACTTTTATCTACTTTCTATGCTGAAGCTACACCTATAAAGAATCTCACAATTCGTTCACAACTAAGTGCAGATTATGGTCATACTACTTCTTTTTATCGAAGTTTTCCGAGTTATAAGCCAAATAATAATTATGGAGGTGCCCAGCGTAGTTCGTATGATATGCTTAATCTGATGATTACAAATACGGCAAACTACCGTTTTATGTTGAATGATGTTCATTCATTCAACTTTATGGTTGGGCAGGAAGGAGTCGATTATCATTATGAAGGTTTTCAGGTTACGACTCGTGGACAGACAAATGATATTTTGACAAACTTGTCTTCCGGTTCTACCGCTTCATCATGGGGAGATCCCGTTACGGAATATTCTTTTCTCTCTTTTTTTGGTCGTGGTGAATATAATTATGATGATCGTTACTATGCTGACTTTTCGGTTCGTGGGGATGGATCTTCCCGTTTCGGAACAGATAAACATTGGGGAGCTTTTTGGTCAGTCGGGTTTATGTGGAATCTCCGTAAGGAGAAGTTCATGCAAAAATATAAATGGCTTACTAATGCGCAAATAGCGATTAATACCGGTACATCGGGCAACTCTTCTATTAATAACTATGAACATCTGGCTTTAGTTTCCGGTGGATATAAGTATAACAATGAATCAGGTATTGCTATTTCCCAGTTGGGAAATGAAGAATTAAGTTGGGAGTCTACATGGGCTACTAATGTGGCACTGCATTTAGGTTTTATTGATCGTATAAATTTGGATGTGGAGTTTTATAATAAGAAAACTACTAATATGTTGATGGCAGTTCCCATTTCTTACACAACTAGCGGTTTTGGAACTCGTTGGGATAATGTGGGAGCTATGCGAAACCGTGGTGTAGAAATTAATGTCAGTGCAGACGTACTTCGCATCAAAGACTTTACATGGAATGTGAACGCCAATGTTTCATATAATAAAAATGAGATAACCGAGCTTTATAATGGGATAACAGAATATGTAGCCTCTGATACTGGTAGAATGGTTGCGGTAGGTCATCCGTTAGGTGAATTTTATCTGAACCGTTATGCAGGAGTCAATCCTACTAATGGAGATGCTTTATGGTATACCAAAGACGGTGAAATTACTACAGAATATAATGAAAGTGACAAAGTGATGCTGGGTAAGACACATGAAGCTCCTTGGCAAGGTGGTTTTGGTACTACACTTTCTTGGCAAGGATTTTCACTTTCCGCACAGTTCACGTGGGTGGCCGATCGCTGGATGCTAAACAATGACAGAGTTTTTCAAGAGAGCAACGGACTGTTCAGTGCCTACAATCAGTCAAAACGTATGCTTTATGATCGATGGAAAAAGCCGGGAGATGTGACTGATATCCCTCGTTATGGAGTTACTCCTCAATTAGATTCACGATTCTTGGAAGATGCTTCTTTCCTGCGTCTGAAAAATTTAATGCTTAGCTATACATTCCCACAGAAATGGTTGCAGCGGACTAATTTTTTAAGTAGTGCCCGTATTTATGCGCAGGGACAGAATTTGTTGACATTTACAAGTTTTACAGGGATGGATCCGGAGTCTACCTCCAATGTGTATAAGGCTCAATACCCTATGTCCCGTCAGTTTACATTCGGACTGGAAGTTTCATTCTAAAATTAATCAGTGATGATAAGAAAAATAAAATTATATATAGTTTTAGTTGCGGTATTGCTTTCGGCATCTTCCTGTCTTGATAAATATCCGCAAGATGCAATTCCGCAAGAAGAGGCTATTAAGACAGTGAGCGATGTACGCCAAGCTTTGGTCGGTATTTATGCACAGTTTAAAAATGCCAGCCTATATAGCGGATACTTGACTTTATTGCCTGATATTCAGACGGATCTGGTATACGCTGTTAAAGGATATACAAATATCTATGGTGATGTATGGCGTAATGAAATATTAGCTATCAATAAACAGGTGGAATATGTGTATGGTGGCTTGTATACTGTCATCGGACGTTGCAATTTTGTTCTTGATAACATTGCTGCTGTAGAGGCCAACACTTCAGATGATGAACAACTGGACAAGTTGGATACCTATAAAGGTCATATCTATTTTGCCCGTGCGCTGGCTTATTCAGAACTGTTGAAGTGTTTCTGTAAAGCTTATGAAAGTGACGAAGAAGCTGCCAATGAACTGGGAGTTGTACTGCAGTCCAGCTACGTTAATCCGGGACCGGTGAAGCGTGCTTCTTTAAAAGATTCGTATCAGTTTGTATTGGATGATTTGGCTAGATCGGCCGAATATCTGGCTACGGATGATGACACTGAGGTTATTTATAATTCTGCATATTTCACGATTGGTACAGTCAATGCTTTATATGCTCGTATGTACCTGTATATGCGGAAGTGGGAGAAAGCTGTTGAATATGCTACTAAAGTAATAGATAGTAAGAAATATATATTAGCTGATGCAACCAAGAATAGTTATTCGGTTACTTATAATGATTTTGCATACATGTGGCAGTATGATAATTCTACTGAAATCATTTGGAAAGTAATGTTTGAGGTAAATTCCTATGGAGGGGCATTAGGCACTGTATTCCTCAATTATGATTATACATCTTATAAACCGGATTATGTACCGGCTAAATGGGCATTGGATGCCTATGCCAATGCTGATTTACGCTATAATGCTTATTTCGCTACGGCAACGACCGGATTCTCTCATGGGTTGACTTGGCCTCTTTTGGTTAAATACATGGGAAATCAGGATTTTATAAGCCAAAGATTGCTGTGTGTATCCATGCCGAAACCGTTCCGGTTAGCGGAACAATATCTGATTCGTGCAGAGGCTTATTGCCGGATGGGAGCATCTTATTATGGAAAAGCAGGAATTGATATTTCTACTTTACGTATGGCTCGTTATTCTTCTTATGGTGGCTCTACTACGCTTACAGAAGAAAATTGGTTTAAAACTGTCAGTGAAGAACGTATGAAAGAACTCTTTATGGAAGGTTTCCGTCTTAACGACTTGAAACGTTGGCATGAGGGATTTGAACGTAAAGAACAAACTTCGACTATCTCTCCGGGTAATACGTTGAAGTTAGAGAAAGACGATCCTCGTTTTGTATGGCCTATTCCACAACATGAGTTGGATGCTCCTGGCGTAGATCTAGCACCTAATGAAAGCAATAAATAATGTATAAAGATAATATAGAGAAACAATGAAACGATTAATAACAGGAATAGTAACACTTACGACGTTGGCTGTCGGATTCTGGGGATGTAATGATCTTTCCCGGACGACTTACAGCGGTTCCGACTACGTGATGTTCTCCGATACATTATCTATGTATCCGGTGCAGGACAGCGAGAAATGGTTTGTCGGTTACGTTCAATTTGCTTGCGAAAGATGAAAATATATGGGATTTGTACGGTACACGTACTCGTGTTCAAATGCAAAAAGCATGTCCTTTCGAACTAAGTACTTTTGAAGGCTATTGTCTATTGACTTCTTCTTTCTTTAATGCATATATGACGGATACGGAACATCGGTTATTGCAGGCAGAAAGAGACAAGACGGAAGATAATACTATCATATTACATGATTTTTTCTACAAGAATTATGATCTTAAAATTAAGTATGATCCTTCCGATCCGTTGAAACCATTTGTAGAGTTTGATGATCAAATTATAGTGAAGAAGCGGAACAGTATAAGAAAGAGGAAGGACTCTAAACTATAATCGGAAATAAATATGAAAGATATAATGAAATATTATTTGCAATTGATTACGTTAGTGTTTTGTCTCTTCGTATCTGCTTGCAGTGATGATGACGAGACTACAACGCCTGTATTCCCGGATTTGCAGAAAATAGAATGTGAAGTCGGAGATACCAAGACACTGACTTTTGAGGCTGCCGATAACTGGATATTGACTTCCTCATCGTTATGGTGCTATTTTGAACAGGATGGTGAGAGGACGTTCGTTTGTTCAGGCAATGCCGGAAAGCAGACAGTCACTATCCATATTAGTGATGATGCTACCGAACTGTTAAAATCTTATAAGGCAGAGCTGACTATGAAGCTGGCAGGAAGCCAGCAGGTGATAGCGGAGGTGACGCGTCCGTCTACTGGTTATGAAGTTCGGGCTTTCAATGCGGACAAGTCTGTAATGTACACAGAAGAAAATCCTTTTGTCATCAATTTTGATGGAACTGACATATTGGTGTTAGAAGCTAATGAGGATTGGGCTTTGAAAAGTAACCCCGAATGGATGGAATTCAATCGTAGAGCATCAGACAGCGAAGTTGTATCTGGCAATGCCGGAGATAATGTCAGCGTCATTCCACAGATGATAATGCAATATAAAAAGAATGAAATTACCGGCTTTCTGACAATTGAAAGTAGAAGCGGAGCTGTTGCAAAAGTTCCTGTGAAGTATGAAGGTATTCCTGCTGATAGAATTATTGGTACTCTGAAAGACAACATAGAAGTCTCGGTTGATGGAGAAAGTTATACTGCAGGCGATAATAGTTATGATAGCGAGGGAGTTCCTGTAACGGTAATGGCTAAGAATGATGAATATACCTTGGTATGTGTGGAATATGTGGCAGAACGGAATCAGATGACATGGGAGCTTGAATATTCTTATACAATAATGGATTCCTTTAATCGTTGGCTTTGGATAGATGATGATAAAGAAGGGAATATTAATATAGCAGCAAGCGCAAATAATTCGAAAGCAAGAACTGCGTATGTATTAGCATTTCCTAACGTTATATATGCTGAAATTAAGGATCATCTATCCGATCTTGTTTTACTTGAAAAGGGGATTCCAAAGGAATATGATGAAAATATAATTGCTGATATAAAACAGGAAGGAGTGGCAGGAGATCTGATATCTTTGGTTAAAGAAAGTGGTGAACCTATTTTGGATGGTACAGGCAATCCTGTGAAAGCTGTACCTTCGGATATGCCAGATGAACAATTAGAAAGTGAATATGGTACTACAAATGTATTTTTGGTTTCATCGTTGACTTTAGGTGTTAATTATGATCCATTCCATATTATTGTAAATGGCTACTCCGGTTGGAATTTGCAAGCTGAAACTAAGCATAATGGTCAGGATACCGTATGGGAAGGAATTGAAGTTGAGGGAAGGTATATGACAAGTGCATTTGTCAATGTTTCAGGTATGGACGAAAGCAAGAATGGAACAAAGCCTATGGTTATTAAATTAATGGATAATGAAACTATTTTAGGAGTATTGCTGATTCAACCCCGATATGAGGATTGATAACATGTAAAATTTAGCTTATATGAAAACTAAGATATTATTTATAAAAATGTTTGTCCTTTCTTGCATGTTGTTTACTTTAGGGTTTACAGCTGGAAGTTGCTCTGACGATGATGACGTACTTCAGGCAGGATATGGATATGCTCAGTTCAAACTTTATAAAGGTGTTTCGACAGGTACACGTGCCAGTACGAATGAGCTGGATTATTTGCGTGATGCGCAAAAAATGAAAATCGTGCTTATCAATCAGGAAGACGGTACTGAAATTGTACAGACTGTCGGTCTGGAAGCGATGGGTGACGATAGTGAATTTGGCTTGAGAAGTGACAAACTTCAATTGATGGCCGGAACTTATCAGATTATCGGTTTCTATCTGTATAAAGCAGATGGAACTACGCAGGATTTGAAACAGATTCTTTCCGGCGAACCGGATAAAAAGACAATTTTGACTGTAGTAAATGGTGGGTTAGCTGTACAAGACATACAGGTGAAAGTAGTGAATCGAGGGATAGTGAAATTTACTATAACTAAAAAATTTCTACCATCCACTCGGGCAATAGGCGAAGATTATGTTTTCTCCGATATCAAATACATCAATGTAACGGTACAGGAACAGTTTACGAAAAAAGAGACGACTCTTGAGAATATTGCCGTAAAGTATACAGAGAAGCTGGATGATAGTGGAAAGAAGATATCCGTGGCTGTCAGTGATTCATTATTCCGTCTTTCTGCCGGTAAATATAAGATTAAAAGTTATACGACTAAAAAGAAAAATAAGGGGTCTTTGGAATATGGAGAAGTAAACGGTGCTGACTTTGAAGTGCTGGATAATGTGACTACTGAAGTTAACGTTCCGATTAACTTCAGTAAAACTACCGGCAGTATTAAGGACTATCTTGTTCTGAAAGAAATGTGGGAAGCCTTGAAAGGCCCGTCTATTCCAGAAAAGAATCAGAAGGGATGGAGTTATTCGGGTACTACATATCCTTTAGGTACTAACTGGGATTTCAATAAAGATATTGATTTGTGGGGAGATCAACCTGGTGTCGATTTGGATGCCAAAGGACGTGTCACAGGTCTTTCTATCGGTGCGTTCGGTCCTGAAGGTGATATTCCTGAATCTTTAGGAGACTTAACGGAGCTTAGAACTTTATCTTTAGGTAATCATTCCGACCAAGTAGGTGATAACATCATTGAGAAGACGATGGGAACTGAATTGACTGAAGTACAGAAGAACTCTATAAGGAGTGATTATTATAATAAGTTTGTAAAGGTGGATATTGAATCGTATTTCTCCGAACCGATACAAGCTGCTTTGAAGTGGCAGAAAGAGGGGATACCCAGTCGTTTTTCTCAGCCTACTGTAAATAGCAAAGCCAATCGTCCTTCTTTGAAAGATGTCCCGGTCAATCGGTTGACAAATGGAATTCATAGAATACCCGCTTCTATTGGAAACCTGAAGGAATTGCAATATTTGTATATTGCCAACGGTAAATTCGAAGGATTTGAACCGGGGACTGACCTAAGTGGGCTGGAGAATCTGACAGACCTTGAAATTTACAATTGTCCGTCTATGACAAAACTTCCGGAAGAACTGAATAAACTGCCGAACCTTCAATCATTCAACTTGGCGAGCAATCCGAGTTTGGGAGATTTTCATGAAGATTTAAGTAAGTTTGTGGCCAGCGAAAGTATAAGTAAAACATTACAGATCTTTTATTTGACTTATAATAAACTGACTGTTTTGCCGGATATGTCAATGGTGAAAAAACTTGGTAAACTGGATTGTGCATACAATCAGATTAAAAAGATTGAGAAAGCATTCGGTAGTGATGTTATTTTGGTACAATTGTCAATGGATCACAATCAGATAGAGGAATTGCCACGTGATGAAAGTGGAAGTTTCTGCGGATATGCTGATGTGGAGTCTTTCTCTTTTGCTTATAATAAATTGAAGAAATTTCCAAATATATTCAGTTCGCAATCTGTATATGTAATGTCTTCTGTTAATTTTTCATTCAATGAAATTGATGGATTTGAGGGTGAAGAGGATAGAACTTTTAAGGGCGTAAATGCCAGTACGATTGCATTGGGGGGTAATAAACTGAAAAAATTCCCGAAGATACTGTTTGATACAAATTCTCAGGTATCAGCTTTAGGACTGAACGGTAATGGAATAGAAGAGATACCGAAAGGTACATTCAATGCATCAAAATATTCGTATATGATGAAAACATTCGACTTGACTTATAATCACTTATCAAAGCTTCCGGATGATTTTAATGGGAAAAATATGCCTTTCCTTTATGGTGTGGATCTAAGTAACAACCGCTTTACGGAAGTTCCTACCGGACCGATGGACGCTGCCACATTAACTGTTTATGCTGTACGTAACCAGCGCGATGAGAATGGTAACCGCTTATTGAGAAAATGGCCGGGCAATTTAGGCTTATGTCCGAGTTTGAGACAGTTCTGTATTGGTGGAAATGATTTGCGAAAGATTTCTGATACGATATCACCATATATTGTCGTTTTTGAGATAAAGGATAATCCAAATATTTCTCTCAATCTTTCCAATGTCTGTAATATGATTAAGGCAGGAGCATATCTTCTTATCTACGATCCGGAACAGGATATTCGTGGATGCGATTATTTGAAAGATAAATAGATAAATAACAAAAAAGAATCTATATGAAACCATTGTTTAAAATATATTTATGCCTCTTTGCAAGCTTGTGTTTTATTGCCGCTTGTGATGATTCGGATGAGGAAGGCATTTCTGGCTTCACCATCAATGCCCAGGAGTTCACCTTGGGTGCTACAGGTGGAATGGAGTCGGTGAAAGTGGCTTCGGGTACTAAATGGGTGGCAAAGGTCAACCAGCCTTGGGTGAAGGTGATGCCTGCTAATGGTGTCGGAAGCACTAATTGTGAGATTGTAGTGGATTCTACACTTTCTAATGATGTGAGACATGCTGTCGTGACGTTTGTACCGGAAGGACAGTCTAAGCAAGAACTGAAAATACATCAGACCGGATATGGAAAGATGATAGGTCTGGATAAATATGAAGTGGAAGTTGCCAGTATGGCTAACGAGGATAAAAGATATTTTGATATATCGGTGACTACGAATGTCAAGTTCAAGGTCGATTATCCTTTGATGGGCTCTTGGGTGACTACTTCCAAAAGACAACCTGATATATCTTTGGATTATGGAGCTCGTCCCCGTACCATCAAGATGCGATTTAAGTGGGATATGAATACGGATCCGAAAGAAAGAATCGCTTCGATTAAGTTCCTTCCGGTGAACGAGGAAGATGAACTGGAGAAAGAGGTAGCTTTGATTATAAAACAGGAAGCTTCACCGGAAATAACAGATGATAGACGGGGAGATTCCATTGCTATTGTCATTGCAAGTACCAAATTGCGTTCAATGATAAGTTGGGATACCAGCGAACGTCTTGACTATTGGGCAGGCATAACCGTATGGGAGAGAACAGATAAAGGTGTGACTCCGGAACAAATCGGTCGTGTACGTTCTGTTGAATTCAAAATGCTGAATACAAAGGAGGAATTACCTGCTGAAATCGGTAAAATCAAATATTTGGAGACATTGGTTGTCGCTAGTAATACGAATACGCAGTTGCTTCCTGCTACTTATAGGATTGGAAACGCATTAAAGGGATTGCAGCATCTGAAGAATCTGACAATAAGTGCGATGGGTATTACAACTATCTCAAAATCAGAATTAGAAGGATCTTGTCAGATTTTAACTAAATTGGATTTGAGTAGTAATAATTTTACGGCTATACCGTCTGACTTGCAATTCAGGAACTTCCCGGAACTGACTCATTTGAGTTTGACAGGTAATCGTCGATACAGTTCAATTACAGATTTGAACGATACACGTGAAAATCTCGGCTTGAAATTTGATGCGAGTAATAATTATAATTTTAAGAACTTGTTGAAGTGGGAAAAACTGAAATCGTTGTCATTATCCTATAATTTGATATATGGAGAGCTACCTACATTCATCGGTTACGGTGGCCGACTGGAATCGGGTGTATATGCTTATACCGATGAAGATATTCAGAGTAACGATACATTAAACAGTGCAAGCAATGAGGTGAAGGCAAAATTAAAGACTATTCCAAGGATTCTGCCTAATGCCGAGCGGTTCACTATTAACTTGAACTTCTTGTCGGGAGATGATTTACCGGAATGGCTACTTTATCATCCGCGTTTCGCACGTTTCGATCCGTTCACTTTGATTTATACACAGGATTCTGGAAAGGATATGAATGGTAATGTTCCGGGATTTAAGAACGAACCTTCTAATTTGGAATGGTTTTACGAGCGTTATCCGAAAGCCAGACCTACATTAACTGAATATTGATTTGATTATGAAAAGAATATATTTAATTCTAATAGCCGCTGTAGCAATCACTTTTACATCCTGTTCCGACCGGGATATGGATACAGTGAAACCTGATACAGGGCAGGGAGCTCCAATTATTAATTTACCCGAGGGAGCGAGCCAGGGAAAAATAATGGTAAAATTCAAACCGGAAGCGGCATCCTTTTTGGATGCTGCTGTAACTCGCTCTATTGGAGGTGCGATGACCCGTTCGGGAATTTCGGATATGGATGTAATTCTGCAGCGAATCGGTACTCATAAATTGGAGCGTATTTTCCCGATAGATAACCGCACGGAAGAACGCACCCGCAAGGCAGGACTGAATCTTTGGTATGTTATCCATTTTGATGAAGATACGAATTTGGAGCAGGTGGCTAAAGATTTGTCGCAGGTAGCAGATGTGGCGAAAGTCCAATTTAGCCATATTATCCAACGTTCATACGATCCTAATGTGCGGGCAACAGTTCTCACCAAACAAGCAATGAGTCATGTGATGCGTAACACTCGCGCCATAAATGTCACACCGGATGATACCTATTTTAATCTACAATGGGGGTGTAAGAATGATGGTTCTATTCTTCAGAATGAAGAAAAGAATGACAAGGGTGACAAGGTAGTACCTGCTGTAACGGGGGTTGATGTAAATTGTGGAGAAGCTTGGAAACTTTGTACGGGAGATCCTTCCATTATCGTAGCTGTGCTTGATGAAGGTGTGATGTATGATCATCCTGATTTAAAGGGGAATATGTGGGTGAATGAGGCTGAAACATTTGCTTCAAAGGAAGATGCTGATGGAAATGGTTATGCCGGTGACCGTTATGGCTACAATTTCACAGATGATAAAGGTTATATTTCTTATGATGACCCGAATGATACCGGACATGGAACTCATGTGGCTGGGATTATCAGTGCAGTGAGAAATAATGGTGAAGGTATTAGTGGTATTGCAGGAGGGGATAAAGCTAGTAATATAGGTGGTGTAAAGATAATGAGTTGTCAGGTGTTTTCCGGTTCTAAAGGATGTAACTTGTATCAGGAAGCGAAAGCCGTGAAATATGCAGCAGATAATGGTGCCGTTATTTTGCAGTGTAGTTGGGGATACAATTCGGGACTTGCCAATCCCATTAGCGGATATAGTCCGGGTTATACTTCTGATAAAGCCTGGGTAGACAGTGCTCCGCTGGAGAAAGAGGCTTTTGACTATTTTATTCATAATGCCGGCTCGCCAAATGATGTCATAGACGGAGGTATCATCGTGTTTGCTTCAGGTAATGAATATGCAGCTATGGCCGGATATCCGGGCGCTTATCCTGATTATATTTCGGTAGCGGCCGTAGCAGCCGATGGTACTCCATCCAGTTATTCTAATTATGCGCATGGAGTTTCTATCTGTGCTCCAGGTGGAGACAGTGATTATCATCAGAGTCCCAAAGGTAAAATATATTCCACAATACCATCTTCTGCCAGTGAAGATGGTGGGAATTATGGATACATGGAAGGAACGTCACAGGCTTGTCCACATGTTTCGGGAGTAGCCGCACTGGGACTTTCTTATGCTGCCAAATTGCATCGTCATTTTCGTGCAGATGAATTCCGTAAAATGATGTTGGAATCTGCCAAGCCGGTAGAACCATATTTCACGGAAATGAAAGTATATTGGTACACAAATGCTTCATTTGGCCAAATTGCAGCCGGACAGATGGAACCTGCTGCTTATACAGGTAATATGGGTACAGGACTGATTGATGCCTATCAGTTATTGAAAGCTGTTGAGGGCAGAGGTGTCGAGATGACTGTTCCCAATATGTATGTGTCCGTTGGTGGTACAAGTAAGATCAATTACTCCCGTTATTTTAAGAATGGAGAGAATATGACTTTCTCATGTAAAGTTGATGATAGCTCGATAGCTGTTTTTCTCACTGCGGAAGACAACATTACTTTCACCTTGAAAGGATTGAAAGTGGGTTCTACGAAAGCTACCGTTACGGCGACTGACGGTACCAAGCAAGATTTCTTTATTACTGTTCGTAAAAACGATAGTTGGTTGTAAATGTGATTATGAAACGATACTTTACCGGAGCCATCAAGTATGGACTGTTCTTTTTCTTTCTTCTGTCTTCTGCGCATAGTTTTGTGCAGGAAACAGGAGAGGAGCAAGTCTTGCAGTTTGAATGTACTGCAATCAATATAGGGACTTTGTCGGAAGACGATGCGCCGGTAACGTATCATTTTAAATACTGTAATGTAAGTAAAAAAACGGTGCGTATCTCTAAGTTGACTACTTCCTGTGGCTGTACGGTAGCCAAGTGTAATAAAGACTTGGTACAACCGGGGGAACGGGGAGAAATCAATTTGGTTTTTCATCCTAAGGATCAGGCTGGTGATTTGTATCGGGAAGCATTTGTCTATACCGATCTCTCCGGAAAGAAACCGATGATCAGGCTGGTACTTACTGGTAAGGTATCACCTACCAGCGACCAATGGAAGGGATATCCCGTAGCTATTGGGAATACATTGCGACTGAAACGGAAAGAATGGCAGATTAGAGTGCTTTCTCGAGAAGGAATGCAAGTGGAAAGATTCATTTGTGTCAATACAGGAAAGCAACCTTTAAATTTGTCAGCCTTGATGCTGCCGGAATACATTCGTTTTCGAACAGAGCCGAAAGTTATTCTTCCGGAAACGGAAGCCGACATGATTCTTTCTATTGATAGAAGTTTGTTGCCTCAAAAGAATGAAATTACATTTTGTTTGGTCTTGGACGGCATTTCAGTACGCCCTTCTGAACGGACAGTACAAGTGAAATTATTGTTACAATAATAAATAATATAAAATATGTATATGAAAAATATATTCAGAATAATGCTACTACTCACCACGATGCTGTTTGTGTCATGTGGGGATGATGATGAAGTAAAGCTTCCTGATACTAAGGATGTAAATTATGCGAATATCGCAGGAAGCTGGCGATTGAGTGAATGGAATGGAGAAAACCTGGAAGGTGACACACGTTACTATTATATAACGTTTGATCGGAAGGAAAAAGACGGAAAACGTTCTTACACTATTTATACGAATCTCAACAGTGCTACATCTGAGCAAATTCCCGGTTCTTTTCTTTTGAGTAAAGAAGATGATTACGGAGATATTATTAGCGGTACTTACTATTATCAGCTTGATACGGATGATGAATGGGAATATTCATACATTGTTTCGGGGTTGACTGATACTTCGATGATATGGACTGCCAAAGAAGATATGGGAGAAATGAAAGTTTATACTCGTTGTAATGAAGTTCCGGCAGATATCATAGCCGGAACAAGAGCTTCATTCTAGTTGTATTCTGTTTCTTACTTTATTGCCATCAGATTTTCTTGAAAATTGGGGCATCTTTTTATAATAAAACCGTTTAAGCAAATCTTTGTATTTAAACGGTTTTTATTTTTGTATTTATCTTTATTGGTACAAGACCGCACAAATAAAATCAAAGATTTATTTGGAAATAAAATAAAGACTTCTTATCTTTGCATTGGATTTATAATTGTAATGAATACAACTTTGAAAAGAAAGGAAGATAATGAAACCATACGATCGATTATTAGAGCATAATATCAAGCCTTCCATGCAACGCATCGCTATCATGGAATATTTGATGGAGCATCCGATTCATCCGTCGGCTGATGATATTTACACAGCATTGTCTCCTTCAATGCCGACACTTTCAAAGACAACGGTTTATAATACTTTGAAATTGTTTTCCGAACAGGGTGCGGCATTAATGCTTACGATTGACGAAAAGAATACAAATTTTGATGCGGATACTTCTGTACATTCCCATTTCCTTTGTAAACGTTGCGGACATATTTATGATTTGAAATGTCCGGAAGCGATTAAACAAGTGGAAAATCTGGAAATGGATGGTCATCAGGTATCGGAAGTTCATTATTATTATAAAGGTATTTGCAAGAATTGCTTAAGTAAAGATAAAGAAACACGTATTGACTAATTAATTT
>PPYF01188375.1_pt1 | contig 20780 bp, 19 predicted proteins | sample 1559871 | NCBI WGS metagenome assembly PPYF01 (sample SAMN08240021, study PRJNA423297) | Human gut metagenome, whole genome shotgun sequencing project.
TAGCGTTCGCCATTCTGCGTCCAGGATCGGATGCTCGTAAAAGCCGCCGCCATATTCGCGCGCTGCGCCGGGATTTTGTCGATCAGCTAAGCCGCCATCCAACACTGAGTGAAAGCGAATTTGAATCGCTCACTTATCATCACGTCAGTCAGTTGAGTAACAGCCAGGATGCGCTGGCTCGCCGTTGGTTATTACGCTGGGGTGTAGTGCTGCTGAACTGTTCTCATGTTGTCTGGCAATTGCGCGACTGGGAATCGCGTTCCGATCCGTTATCGCGAGTACGGGATAACTGTATTTCACTGTTGCGGGGAGTGATGAGTGAGCGTGGCGTTCAGCAAAAATCACTGGCGGCCACACTTGAAGAATTACAGCGGATTTGCGACAGCCTTGCCCGTCATCATCAACCTGCCGCCCGTGAGCTGGCGGCAATTGTCTGGCGGCTGTACTGCTCGCTTTCGCAACTTGAGCAAGCACCACCGCAAGGTACGCTGGCCTCTTAATTACTTAATTACACCACAGGCATAGCGTTCACCGCCACCGCCCAGCGGTTTAGGTTGATCGGACATATTATCGCCGCCAACGTGGACCATCAGCGCTTTGTCTTTGATTTCATCCAGTGATTTCAGACGAGGCGCGATGACGGCATCGGTAGCTTTGCCGTCATTATTGACGACCAGTGCAGGCAGATCGCCTAAATGCCCGGCACCTTCTGGCCCTTCATGTTTACCGGTATTTTGTGGATCAAGATGCCCGCCTGCGGATTCCGCGGCGCTGGCTTTGCCATCTTTGGTGGCTGGCTGGCAGCTTCCTTTGGCATGAATATGGAAGCCATGTTCACCGGGGGGTAATGCTTTCAGATCGGGCGAAAACTCCAGACCTTTATCGGTTTCAGTAATGGTGACGCTACCAATTGACTGCCCTACCCCTTGCGACGTGACGAGGTTCATCTCGACTTTTTCACTGGCAGCTTGTGCGCCGGTTGCAACAACCAGCGCCAGAATAGCCAGACTAAAACGTTTCATAGGACCTCCGTTCATTGTGCATTCCTGAATAAGTGTAAACCAGTGACACATTTTTGAACGGCGGCTATTCCTAAAAGTGCTTACGGTACGTCGTACCCCAGTGCCGCTTTACGGATACGAAACCATTGTTGACGGGTCATTTTCAGTGTTTCTGCTTCGACAGCTGCCCGTACGCGCTCAATTTTACCTGAACCGATAATTGGCAGCGGCTGCGATGGTAAACGTAATACCCAGGCGTAAACCACCTGTTCAATCGAGCCCGCGTTTAACTCCTCTGCCACCACAGCCAGTTCATCACGCAGCGGCTGGAAATAATCATCATTAAACAGACGACCACCACCAAGGCAGGACCACGCCATCGGACGAACACGCAGTTGTTGTAGTTGGTCGAGCGTGCCATCCAGCAGTAACGGCTGATGCACCGGGGATATTTCCACCTGATTAGTGGCAAGGGTAAACGGCAGACGTGATTGCAACAGGGCAAATTGCGCAGGCGTAAAGTTCGATACGCCAAAATGACGCACTTTGCCGCTCTGATGCAGATGTTTGAACGCGTCCGCCACTTCATCGGCATCCATTAACGGGTCTGGTCGGTGGATTAACAGCAAATCCAGATGATCGATCGCGAGATTAATTAGCGACTGTTCGGCGCTCTTAATGATGTGATCGCGGTCAGTGATGTAATGACCAATGACGTTTTCTTCACGCGCGGTCGTCGCGATACCGCATTTACTGACGATTTCCATCCGTTCACGCAGGTGAGGTGCCAGTTTCAGTGCCTCGCCAAACGCCGCTTCGCACTGATAGCCACCATAAATATCAGCATGGTCCACGGTGGTCACGCCGAGATCCAGATGCTCTTCAATAAAACTGACCAGCTGGCGGGCGGACATATTCCAGTCCATCAATCGCCAGTAGCCCATCACAAAACGGGAAAACTCCGGGCCTTGCGGCGCAATAGTAATACGCTGAACCATAATCGCTTCCTCTTATCAGATATGAGAGGAGTATACGCAAGATTAGGTTCAAAAGAGTGATGGTTGCTCCGGTTCGTCTGATGACGCTGGCTTATTTGCGCGTAATTTGCGCATTAATCGCTGCCGACAAAGGCGCAGCACCTCTTGTTTTTCGCCATCGCTCATTTTATTCCAGTTAAAACGCTCATCACGACTACGAAAACAGCCGCGACAAAACCCGCGTTCGTCAGACTGGCAAATTCCCCGGCACGGGCTCTGGACGGGAAAGAACTCTAATTGCTCCGCCACTTCGCCCTCCTCAGATAAGATTATTACCATTATTGAAGCTGTTAATGTCCAAAGTAGCAACTTTGCTTGCACTAGACCGACTGGTCTACTACACTCCAACGCATGAACAAACACACCGAACATGATACTCGCGAACATCTCCTGGCGACGGGCGAGCAACTTTGCCTGCAACGTGGATTCACCGGGATGGGGCTAAGCGAATTACTAAAAACCGCTGAAGTGCCGAAAGGGTCCTTCTATCACTACTTTCGCTCTAAAGAAGCGTTTGGCGTTGCCATGCTTGAGCGTCATTACGCCGCATATCACCAGCGACTGACTGAGTTGCTGCAATCCGGCGAAGGTAACTACCGCGACCGCATACTGGCTTATTACCAGCAAACACTGAACCAGTTTTGCCAACATGGAACCATCAGTGGTTGCCTGACAGTAAAACTCTCTGCCGAAGTGTGCGATCTGTCAGAAGATATGCGCAGCGCGATGGATAAAGGTGCTCGCGGCGTGATCGCCCTGCTCTCTCAGGCGCTGGAAAATAGCCGTGAGAACCATTGTTTAACCTTTTGTGGCGAACCGCTGCAACAGGCACAAGTGCTTTACGCACTGTGGCTTGGCGCGAATCTGCAGGCCAAAATTTCGCGCAGTTTCGAGCCACTGGAAAACGCGCTGGCCCATGTAAAAAACATTATTGCGACGCCTGCCGTTTAGCAGGCATTTTTTATCACCAGACGACCGGGAGCCTTTATGTCATCTGAAAAACTGTATTCCCCACTGAAAGTGGGCGCGATCACGGCGGCAAACCGTATTTTTATGGCACCGCTGACGCGTCTGCGCAGTATTGAACCGGGTGACATTCCTACCCCGTTGATGGCGGAATACTATCGCCAACGTGCCAGTGCCGGTTTGATTATTAGTGAAGCCACGCAAATTTCTGCCCAGGCAAAAGGATATGCAGGTGCGCCTGGCATCCATAGTCCGGAGCAAATTGCCGCATGGAAAAAAATCACCGCTGGCGTTCATGCTGAAAATGGTCATATGGCCGTGCAGCTGTGGCACACCGGACGCATTTCTCACGCCAGCCTGCAACCTGGCGGTCAGGCACCGGTAGCGCCTTCAGCACTTAGCGCGGGAACACGTACTTCTCTGCGCGATGAAAATGGTCAGGCGATCCGTGTTGAAACATCCATGCCGCGTGCGCTTGAACTGGAAGAGATTCCAGGTATCGTCAATGATTTCCGTCAGGCCATTGCTAACGCGCGTGAAGCCGGTTTTGATCTGGTAGAGCTCCACTCTGCTCACGGTTATTTGCTGCATCAGTTCCTTTCTCCTTCTTCAAACCATCGTACCGATCAGTACGGCGGCAGCGTGGAAAATCGCGCACGTTTGGTACTGGAAGTGGTCGATGCCGGGATTGAAGAATGGGGTGCCGATCGCATTGGCATTCGCGTTTCGCCAATCGGTACTTTCCAGAACACAGATAACGGCCCGAATGAAGAAGCCGATGCACTGTATCTGATTGAACAACTGGGTAAACGCGGCATTGCTTATCTGCATATGTCAGAACCAGATTGGGCGGGGGGTGAACCGTATACTGATGCGTTCCGCGAAAAAGTACGCGCCCGTTTCCACGGTCCGATTATCGGCGCAGGTGCATACACAGTAGAAAAAGCTGAAACGCTGATCGGCAAAGGGTTAATTGATGCGGTGGCATTTGGTCGTGACTGGATTGCGAACCCGGATCTGGTCGCCCGCTTGCAGCGCAAAGCTGAGCTTAACCCACAGCGTGCCGAAAGTTTCTACGGTGGCGGCGCGGAAGGCTATACCGATTACCCGACGTTGTAATCCAACATTGCGAGCGGCGTAAAGCCGCCGCTATACTAAAACAACATTTTGAATCTGTTAGCCATTTTGAGGATAAAAAGATGCGTCTTCTTCATACCATGCTGCGCGTTGGCGATTTGCAACGCTCCATCGATTTTTATACCAAAGTGCTGGGCATGAAACTGCTGCGTACCAGCGAAAACCCGGAATACAAATACTCACTGGCGTTTGTTGGCTACGGCCCGGAAACCGAAGAAGCGGTGATTGAACTGACCTACAACTGGGGCGTGGATAAATACGAACTCGGCACTGCTTATGGTCACATCGCGCTTAGCGTAGATAACGCCGCTGAAGCGTGCGAAAAAATCCGTCAAAACGGGGGTAACGTGACCCGTGAAGCGGGTCCGGTAAAAGGCGGTACTACGGTTATCGCGTTTGTGGAAGATCCGGACGGTTACAAAATTGAGTTAATCGAAGAGAAAGACGCCGGTCGCGGTCTGGGCAACTAATCTCCTGCCGGGCGTGAACTCATCGCGCCCGCATCTTTACTGCATCGACAAGTAATATTTGTCATAATGCGCGCTGCAATTTATCCGTATTAAGAGAATCAGATGTCCGATAACGCTCAACTTACCGGTCTGTGCGACCGTTTTCGTGGTTTTTATCCTGTTGTGATCGATGTTGAAACAGCCGGATTTAACGCCAAAACCGATGCGCTGCTTGAGATTGCCGCCATCACCCTGAAAATGGATGAACAAGGCTGGCTGATGCCGGACACCACATTACATTTCCATGTCGAACCATTTGTCGGCGCAAATTTGCAACCAGAAGCCCTCGCCTTCAACGGCATTGACCCGAACGATCCCGATCGCGGCGCGGTCAGCGAATACGAGGCGCTGCACGAAATTTTTAAAGTTGTACGTAAAGGTATTAAAGCGAGCGGCTGTAACCGCGCCATTATGGTGGCGCACAATGCCAATTTTGATCACAGCTTTATGATGGCCGCCGCAGAACGCGCCTCACTGAAACGTAACCCGTTCCACCCTTTCGCCACTTTTGACACTGCTGCACTGGCCGGGCTGGCACTCGGACAAACCGTATTGTCAAAGGCTTGCCAGACCGCTGGCATGGACTTCGACAGCACCCAGGCGCACTCCGCGCTGTACGACACCGAACGCACTGCTGTGCTGTTTTGTGAAATCGTCAACCGCTGGAAACGTCTGGGAGGCTGGCCGCTACCTGCCGCCGAAGAGGTGTAATCGAGTCGATGCCTGATGACATGCAATGATTCAGGCATCTATAGTGAGGCTATTCCACGCATCCTGCATGATATTCACGGGGAATAGCGTTAATGGCAGATAATCCAGACCCTTCATCGCTCCTGCCGGACGTGTTTTCACCGGCGACCCGCGACTGGTTTCTTCGCGCCTTTAAACAGCCGACCGCTGTCCAGCCGCAAACCTGGCATGTGGCGGCGCGAAGCGAACATGCGCTGGTGATTGCACCGACCGGCTCCGGGAAAACGCTGGCAGCATTTCTCTACGCCCTCGATCGGCTCTTCCGCGAAGGCGGCGAAGATACCCGCGAGGCGCATAAGCGTAAAACCTCACGCATCCTCTATATTTCACCGATAAAAGCCCTGGGCACCGACGTTCAGCGCAACTTGCAGATCCCGTTGAAGGGTATTGCCGATGAACGGCGGCGGCGCGGCGAAACGGAAGTCAATCTTCGCGTAGGGATCCGTACTGGCGATACGCCTGCACAGGAACGCAGCAAACTCACCCGTAATCCGCCGGATATTCTGATCACCACACCCGAATCACTCTATCTGATGCTGACCTCCCGCGCGCGCGAAACGCTACGCGGCGTCGAAACGGTAATTATTGATGAAGTCCACGCGGTAGCGGGCAGTAAACGTGGTGCGCATCTGGCGTTAAGTCTGGAGCGGCTCGATGCGCTGCTCCACACCTCAGCACAGCGAATTGGCCTTTCTGCCACTGTGCGCTCAGCCAGCGATGTGGCAGCATTTCTTGGTGGCGATCGCCCGGTTACGGTAGTCAACCCGCCCGCAATGCGCCATCCGCAGATACGAATTGTCGTACCGGTCGCCAATATGGATGATGTCTCATCGGTCGCCAGCGGCACCGGCGAAGACAGCCATGCCGGCCGGGAAGGCTCCATCTGGCCATATATTGAAACGGGTATCCTTGATGAAGTGTTGCGCCATCGCTCGACCATTGTCTTTACTAATTCACGCGGGCTGGCGGAAAAACTGACGGCACGATTAAATGAGCTTTACGCCGCACGCTTACAGCGTTCCCCGTCTATCGCCGTTGATGCGGCCCATTTCGAGTCGACCTCCGGCGCAACCTCTAACCGTGTACAAAGTAGCGACGTTTTTATTGCCCACTCACACCACGGCTCCGTCTCTAAAGAACAACGAGCAATCACCGAACAGGCGCTGAAATCGGGTGAATTACGCTGCGTGGTCGCAACCTCCAGTCTTGAACTGGGGATTGATATGGGCGCGGTGGATCTGGTGATTCAGGTGGCAACGCCGCTTTCTGTTGCCAGTGGGTTACAACGCATTGGTCGCGCCGGACATCAGGTTGGCGGTGTATCTAAAGGGCTGTTTTTCCCCCGTACCCGGCGTGATTTAGTCGATTCCGCAGTCATTGTAGAGTGTATGTTCGCAGGCAGGCTGGAAAACCTGACACCACCGCATAATCCTCTCGACGTCCTTGCGCAGCAAACCGTTGCCGCCGCGGCGATGGATGCATTACAGGTAGACGAATGGTACTCCCGCGTAAGCCGTGCCGCACCGTGGAAAGATCTGCCAAGACGTGTTTTTGACGCCACGCTGGATATGCTTTCCGGGCGCTATCCCTCTGGCGATTTTTCTGCTTTTCGCCCCAAACTGGTCTGGAACAGGGAGACCGGGATATTGACCGCCCGACCTGGCGCTCAATTGTTGGCGGTTACCAGCGGCGGCACCATTCCGGATCGTGGCATGTATAGCGTGTTATTACCCGAAGGTGAAGAAAAGGCCGGTTCGCGGCGGGTGGGTGAACTGGATGAGGAGATGGTATATGAGTCGCGGGTGAACGACATTATCACTCTCGGCGCTACCTCATGGCGGATCCAGCAAATCACCCGCGATCAGGTGATTGTGACTCCTGCTCCGGGTCGTTCTGCCCGGCTCCCCTTCTGGCGTGGTGAAGGTAACGGACGTCCGGCTGAATTAGGCGAGATGATCGGCGATTTTCTTCATTTGCTGGCGGATGGCGCGTTCTTTTCCGGGACTATTCCCCCGTGGCTGGCAGAAGAAAATACGATCGCCAATATTCAGGGGTTGATTGAGGAGCAGCGCAACGCGACGGGCATCGTTCCGGGGAGTCGCCATCTGGTCCTCGAACGGTGCCGTGATGAAATTGGTGACTGGCGTATTATTTTGCACTCTCCCTATGGAAGACGGGTGCATGAACCCTGGGCGCTGGCGATTGCCGGGCGAATACATGCGCTATGGGGCGCTGACGCGTCGGTGGTCGCCAGTGATGACGGCATTGTTGCACGTATTCCTGACACCGATGGTAAATTGCCCGATGCCGCGATTTTTTTGTTTGAACCAGAAAAGTTGCTGCAAATTGTCCGCGAGGCGGTAGGCAGCTCGGCACTTTTCGCCGCCCGTTTTCGCGAATGCGCCGCGCGGGCATTATTAATGCCGGGGCGCACTCCGGGCCATCGCACCCCGCTTTGGCAACAACGGCTGCGCGCCAGTCAGTTGCTGGAAATCGCTCAGGGATATCCGGATTTTCCGGTCATTCTCGAAACCCTACGCGAATGTCTGCAAGATGTTTATGATCTTCCCGCACTGGAACGTTTGATGCGTCGCCTGAACGGTGGCGAAATTCAAATATCCGATGTAACGACCACTACGCCCTCGCCTTTCGCCACAAGTTTATTGTTCGGCTATGTCGCGGAATTTATGTACCAGAGCGACGCCCCGCTGGCAGAGCGCCGGGCATCCGTACTGTCGCTGGACAGCGAGTTACTGCGCAATCTACTCGGACAGGTCGATCCGGGGGAATTACTCGACCCGCAGGTCATTCGCCAGGTGGAAGAAGAGTTGCAACGACTGGCTCCTGGCAGAAGAGCGAAAGGTGAAGAAGGATTGTTCGACCTGCTGCGCGAACTGGGGCCAATGACCGTTGAAGACCTGGCGCAACGGCATACAGGCAGCAGTGAAGAGGTTGCGTCGTATCTGGAAAATCTTCTTGCAGTAAAACGAATCTTCCCAGCGATGATTAGCGGACAGGAGCGTCTTGCCTGTATGGATGATGCCGCCAGGCTGCGTGATGCCCTCGGCGTACGACTACCAGAGTCATTGCCAGAGATTTATTTACATAGAGTCAGTTACCCGCTTCGCGACCTCTTTCTGCGCTATCTCCGGGCTCATGCTCTGGTCACGGCTGAACAACTGGCTCATGAGTTTAGTCTCGGTATTGCCATTGTCGAAGAGCAGCTTCAGCAACTGCGTGAACAGGGTCTGGTGATGAATCTGCAACAAGACATCTGGGTGAGCGATGAAGTATTTCGTCGTCTGCGTTTGCGCTCGCTGCAAGCCGCCAGAGAAGCGACGCGTCCCGTTGCAGCCACGACCTATGCGCGATTGCTGCTGGAACGTCAGGGCGTATTACCCGCCACCGATGGTAGCCCGGCGCTCTTTGCCTCAACATCGCCAGGCGTTTATGAGGGCGTAGATGGCGTGATGCGGGTGATCGAACAGCTTGCCGGAGTCGGTTTACCCGCCTCACTCTGGGAAAGCCAGATCCTGCCTGCCCGCGTACGCGACTATTCGTCAGAAATGCTCGATGAATTACTGGCAACCGGTGCGGTTATCTGGTCGGGGCAAAAAAAACTGGGTGAAGATGACGGCCTGGTGGCACTGCATCTACAGGAATATGCTGCAGAATCGTTCACTCCCGCCGAAGCGGATCAGGCGAATCGTTCGGCGCTGCAACAAGCGATAGTCGCTGTTCTGGCTGACGGAGGAGCCTGGTTTGCACAACAAATCAGCCAACGGATACGCGACAAAATCGGCGAATCGGTTGATCTCTCTGCCCTGCAAGAGGCGTTATGGGCGCTGGTCTGGCAAGGCGTCATCACCAGCGACATTTGGGCACCGTTACGCGCCCTCACCCGCAGCAGTTCCAACGCACGCACCTCAACTCGCCGCAGTCACCGGGCTCGTCGTGGACGTCCTGTCTATGCGCAACCCGTCTCGCCGCGGGTATCTTACAACACACCAAATCTGGCTGGACGCTGGTCGTTATTGCAGGTGGAGCCACTAAACGATACCGAAAGGATGCTGGCGCTGGCGGAAAATATGCTCGACCGCTACGGCATCATCAGTCGTCAGGCGGTGATAGCCGAAAATATCCCTGGCGGGTTTCCATCGATGCAAACGCTTTGTCGAAGTATGGAAGACTCCGGGCGAATTATGCGAGGTCGTTTTGTAGAAGGTCTGGGTGGCGCGCAATTCGCTGAACGTCTGACTATTGACCGATTGCGCGATCTGGCGACACAAGCCACGCAAACGCGCCACTATACACCAGTGGCGCTCTCTGCCAACGATCCGGCTAATGTGTGGGGAAATCTTCTGCCCTGGCCTGCACATCCGGCAACGCTGGTTCCAACGCGTCGGGCGGGTGCGCTGGTGGTCGTTTCTGGCGGCAAATTGTTACTCTATCTGGCGCAAGGTGGCAAAAAAATGCTGGTCTGGCAGGAAAAAGAGGAATTACTCGCCCCAGAGGTTTTCCACGCGCTGACTACCGCACTGCGTCGCGAACCACGGCTGCGCTTTACGCTAACAGAAGTGAATGATCTACCGGTCCGGCAAACGCCGATGTTTACGCTGCTGCGTGAGGCGGGATTTTCAAGTTCGCCACAAGGGCTGGATTGGGGATAGAGAAAGGACTGACGGATGCCCGTTCGCATCCGTCAGTATTGCAGGACGGATTATTCCGCGTCCGGCTCTTCAGACTTGTATTTAGCGGCAGTTTCTTTGATCAGCTGCTGCAGTTCGCCACGCTGATACATTTCGATCACGATATCACAACCGCCGACCAGCTCGCCGTCAACCCACAGTTGCGGGAAGGTCGGCCAGTTAGCATATTTCGGCAGTTCCGCACGAATGTCCGGATTCTGCAGAATATCAACATAGGCAAAACGTTCGCCACATGCGGCAAGCGCCTGGACTGCCTGGGCAGAGAAACCGCAGCTCGGCAGTTTCGGTGAACCTTTCATGTACAGCAGGATCGGGTTTTCAGCAATCTGGCGTTGGATTTTTTCGATAGTGGTGCTCATTGTCTTGCTTCCTCAAACTTCTTTACGGCAGTAATCTGACATTGTAGCGGGTCAGTGCGGCATCGGAAAATAACATTTTCATCACGCTTTTGCTATTTTATCCCTTTGCTCTATTTGTTGCATTTCAAATATTCGTTTCTTCTCTGATGCCGGCAAACTGGCGTATTTATAACCATTTTTAGCTTTCACTGCTGCATTTTTTTGCGCTCGCCAACGAAACGTATTTTTTAACAATAAAAGCTATTAACTTTCTCTTCTTCTATGCATTAGAATCATCAAGTTTTGTAAATCAGACGCAGGCATGATAGACCTGCCTTAACAGAGGGACGCTCAGTGGCGCGGATAAACCGTATTTCGATCACGCTCTGTGCTTTACTTTTTACCACCCTGCCTTTAACGCCTATGGCCCATGCTTCAAAGCAAGCCAGGGAGAGTTCTGCTACCACTCATATCACCAAAAAAGCAGATAAAAAGAAAAGCACGGCAACCACCAAAAAGACCCAGAAAACAGCGAAAAAAGCCGCCAGTAAAAGTACGACCAAAAGCAAAACCGCTTCTTCCGTTAAAAAATCTTCCATTACCGCTTCTAAAAACGCCAAAACTCGCAGCAAACACGCCGTCAATAAAACGGCCTCAGCCAGCTTTACCGAAAAGTGTACCAAACGTAAGGGCTATAAATCGCATTGTGTGAAAGTCAAAAATGCCGCGTCAGGAACTCTTGCCGACGCGCACAAAGCGAAGGTGCAAAAAGCTACGAAAGTGGCAATGAATAAACTGATGCAGCAAATTGGTAAGCCATATCGTTGGGGTGGCAGCTCACCGCGTACCGGTTTTGATTGCAGCGGCCTGGTTTATTACGCTTATAAAGATTTGGTGAAAATTCGTATTCCGCGTACGGCGAATGAAATGTATCACCTGCGTGATGCAGCGCCAATCGAACGTAGTGAACTGAAAAACGGCGACCTGGTCTTTTTCCGTACTCAGGGACGCGGCACAGCCGATCATGTCGGCGTGTATGTCGGCAACGGCAAATTTATTCAGTCACCGCGCACAGGTCAGGAAATTCAAATCACTTCTCTCAGTGAAGACTACTGGCAGCGCCACTATGTTGGCGCTCGTCGGGTAATGACCCCAAAAACACTTCGCTAAAACTTTACCCTGTTGTTACGGCAACAGGGTAAGTTCATCTTTTGTCTCACCTTTTAATTTGCTACCCTATCCATACGCACAATAAGGCTATTGTACGTATGCAAATTAATAATAAAGGAGAGTAGCAATGTCATTCGAATTACCTGCACTACCATATGCTAAAGATGCTCTGGCACCGCACATTTCTGCGGAAACCATCGAGTATCACTACGGCAAGCACCATCAGACTTATGTCACTAACCTGAACAACCTGATTAAAGGTACCGCGTTTGAAGGTAAATCACTGGAAGAGATTATTCGCAGCTCTGAAGGTGGCGTATTCAACAACGCAGCTCAGGTCTGGAACCATACTTTCTACTGGAACTGCCTGGCACCGAACGCCGGTGGCGAACCGACTGGAAAAGTCGCTGAAGCTATCGCCGCATCTTTTGGCAGCTTTGCCGATTTCAAAGCGCAGTTTACTGATGCAGCGATCAAAAACTTTGGTTCTGGCTGGACCTGGCTGGTGAAAAACAGCGATGGCAAACTGGCTATCGTTTCAACCTCTAACGCGGGTACTCCGCTGACCACCGATGCGACTCCGCTGCTGACCGTTGATGTCTGGGAACACGCTTATTACATCGACTATCGCAATGCACGTCCTGGCTATCTGGAGCACTTCTGGGCGCTGGTGAACTGGGAATTCGTAGCGAAAAATCTCGCTGCATAATAACTGATGGCAAATGCAGCATTGCCTGAAGCGCTACGCTTACCATGCCAACGCGGATGAGGCGTTAACAGCGCATTCGGCAAGATAAATCGCACGTTGTCAGCAACTGTAACGCAGAAGGTTATCCTTCTGCGTTTTTGTTTAATTAGCTGTTAGCAACGCAAACTGTTTCAGGTTGTTTTCTGGCTGACATAAACACCAGCAATAATGCCAGTCCCGCGACAATCGCTCCCATCACCGGCACAAAGCTGTATCCCAGCCCAGCGGAAATTACCGCACCACCAGCAGCTGCTCCCAGCGCATTTCCAAGATTAAAGGCACCAATATTGACTGATGAAGACAGACCTGGCGCTTCACTGGCGACACGCATCACGCGCATCTGTAACGGCGGTACGACCGCAAAGGTTGCTGCGCCCCACACCACCATGCTCATAGCTGCGCCGAACTCATTGCGGGCCAGGAACGGGATTGCCAGCATAATCACCATCAACAACAACAAAAAGCCTTTCAACGTGCCGTTAACTGAACGATCTGCCAGTTTGCCGCCGAGATAGTTACCGATAGAGAATCCGACACCAATCAGCACCAGCATTGCCGTGACGAACACCGGTGTTGCGTGGGTAATACTTTGCAGTACCGGAGAGATATAGGTGTAGAGAGTAAACATTGCACCAGCTCCCAGTACCGTCGTCAGCAATGCAGACAGCACCTGCGGACGCATTAATACCGCCAGCTCTTTTTTCACTTCAGGTCGTGCCCCTGCACCACCTTTAGGTAATGAGAAGAACAGACTTACCATTGAAATCACTCCCAGCCCCGCCGTTGCCAGAAATGACATCCGCCAGCCGATGGTTTCACCCAACCAGGTCGCCGCCGGCACGCCACCGATATTTGCCAGGGTTAACCCCATAAACATAGTGGCAACTGCGCTGGCCTGTTTATGTTTTGGCACCACGCTTGCGGCCACGACTGAACCCAAACCAAAAAATGCTCCGTGATTCAGGCTGGTCAAAATGCGTGAAAGCATCAGGGTCATATAATCCGGCGCGATGGCGGAAAGAACGTTGCCTAGCGTGAAAATTGCCATCAGGAAAATCAACGCACTGCGGCGGGCACGATGAGAAAGTAGAAGCGTCATCAGCGGCGCGCCCACCATTACGCCAACTGCATAGGCACTGATTAACATTCCGGCAGCGGGAATCGAGACATCCACACCGCGCGCAATGACGGGCAACAAGCCCATTGGCGAGAACTCCGTTGTCCCGATACCAAACGCGCCAATCGCCAGCGCCAGCAACGGATAGTTAATTTTCATGCCTTATCTCCACCTCTTCGCGTCATTACGCGATATTCATTAAAGTGGCGAAAGCATGACAGCAATCACAAAAAAATGAAAATAACAAAAAGAGAAAACACTTTTGCCATTTTGCTAACAAACAGGAAGGAGATGCGAGGGAGAACGCGCTCCCTCGAGAGGAAATCAGTGCAGCGCGGCAGTCAAACCCACGGCTACGATCAAACCGAGGACGATAATCGTTGTTACCAGTGAAAATTTAAGGTCGGTGCTCATCAAGTTTTCTCCTTTTTTATTACCACACAAAAAGTGATATTACGCATTTTTACACACTGTGATGAAAAAATCTCCCGTCATTTATAATGATAAGTGTTTTTACCACTTCCCCTTTTCGTCAAGATCGGCCAAAATTCCACGCTTACACTATTTGCGTACTGGCCATTGACCCCTTCCTGACGCTCCGTGTCGTTTTTCCGGCGTACCGCAACACTTTTGTTGTGCGTAAGGTGTGTAAAGGCAAACGTTTACCTTGCGATTTTGCAGGAGCTGAAGTTAGGGTCTGGAGTGAAATGGAATGGCAACAATAAAAGATGTAGCGAAACGAGCAAACGTTTCCACTACAACTGTGTCACACGTGATCAACAAAACACGTTTCGTCGCTGAAGAAACGCGCAACGCCGTGTGGGCAGCGATCAAAGAATTACACTACTCCCCTAGCGCGGTGGCGCGTAGCCTGAAGGTTAACCACACCAAGTCTATCGGTTTGCTGGCGACCAGCAGCGAAGCGGCCTATTTTGCCGAGATCATTGAAGCAGTTGAAAAAAATTGCTTCCAGAAAGGTTACACCCTGATTCTGGGTAATGCGTGGAACAATCTTGAGAAACAGCGGGCTTATCTGTCGATGATGGCGCAAAAACGCGTCGATGGTCTGCTGGTGATGTGTTCTGAGTACCCAGAGCCGTTGCTGGCGATGCTGGAAGAGTATCGCCATATCCCAATGGTGGTGATGGACTGGGGTGAAGCAAAAGCTGACTTCACCGATGCGGTCATTGATAACGCGTTCGAAGGCGGCTACATGGCCGGGCGTTATCTGATTGAACGCGGTCACCGCGAAATCGGCGTCATCCCCGGCCCGCTGGAACGTAACACCGGCGCAGGCCGCCTTGCCGGTTTTATGAAGGCGATGGAAGAAGCGATGATCAAGGTGCCGGAAAGCTGGATTGTTCAGGGTGACTTTGAACCCGAATCTGGTTATCGCGCCATGCAGCAAATACTGTCGCAGCCGCATCGCCCTACTGCCGTCTTCTGTGGTGGCGATATCATGGCAATGGGCGCACTTTGTGCTGCTGATGAAATGGGTCTGCGCGTCCCGCAGGATGTTTCGCTGATCGGTTATGATAACGTGCGCAACGCCCGCTATTTTACGCCGGCGCTAACCACGATCCACCAGCCAAAAGATTCGCTGGGTGAAACAGCGTTCAACATGCTTTTGGATCGTATCGTCAACAAACGTGAAGAACCGCAGTCCATTGAAGTGCATCCGCGCTTGATTGAACGCCGCTCCGTGGCTGACGGCCCGTTCCGCGACTATCGTCGTTAATCACCCGTTGCGGGAGTCTCTTCCGGCTCCCGCAGCCACTCCTTATTCAGCGTCTCACTATCGCCGAGATACTCAAGCAGCCAGGTTAACGCAGGCGACATATCATTTTGCTGCCATGTCAGACAACATGCCGAATCCGGAAAGGGGTTTTCCAGTTCTAATGCCACCCACTTCCCCTCATTAAGCCACGGTTTGGCGAAATGTGTTGGCACCATCCCTATGCATAATCCTGCCGAGATACAGGTTGCCGATGATTCCCAGTCAGGCACGACAACTCTTTTTTGGTTATCCAGCAACCAAGTAATACGTTTAGGTAGCGTTCGCGAGGTGTCTTCGCGCACCAACGACGGCCAGTTGCGCAACGTATCATCGCTGAACGGGCCATCCATCAACGCCAGCGGGTGGTGGCTGGCAACAACGCAACTCCAGCTTAGCATCCCCATATCCCGGAAGGCATAACGACCGCCTACCGGAATCGCGCGTGTTGCGCCAATCGCCAGTTCCACGCGCCCATCGGAAAGCGCATCCCAGACACCGTTAAACACTTCCTGAAAGACCAGAAGTTCGACGTCGTCAAAATGACGATAAAAATCAACGATCATCTGCCGTGTACGTTCTGGCCTGACAATATTATCCACTGCGATAGCTAACTGACCGCGCCAGCCGTTCGCTATCTGCTGACATTGCTGGCGGGTGATCTGCATTTTTTTGACAACAGAGCGCCCTTCTTTGAGAAACCACGCTCCGGCAGCGGTCAGTTCCACATCACGGTGCCGTCTTTCAAAGAGCGGCACCGCCAGCCACTCTTCCAGCTGACGCACGGTATAGCTGACCGCAGAAGGAACGCGATGCAGCTCCTGTGCCGCAGCGCTAAAACTACCATTACGCGCTACCGCATCAACAACTTCGAGTGAATATTCTGACCACATAGTCTGCCTGCAAAATTTTTGAAATCAGTCATCAAATATTACCGTTTCACAACACTAATTTCACTCCCTACACTTTGCGGCGGTGTTTAATTGAGAGATTTAGAGAATATACATGCAACCTGGGAAAAGATTTTTAGTCTGGCTGGCGGGTTTGAGCGTACTCGGTTTTCTGGCAACCGATATGTATCTGCCTGCTTTCGCCGCCATACAGGCCGACCTGCAAACGCCTGCGTCTGCTGTCAGTGCCAGCCTTAGTCTGTTCCTTGCCGGTTTTGCCGCAGCCCAGCTTCTGTGGGGGCCACTCTCCGACCGTTATGGTCGTAAACCGGTGTTATTAATCGGCCTGACAATTTTTGCGTTAGGTAGTCTGGGGATGCTGTGGGTAGAAAACGCCGCCAGCCAGTTTTTTTGCATGGCTGACCGGTTCACCGTTCATCCTTAGTGAAATGGGCTACAGCCCGGCAGTTATTGGTTTAAGTTATGTCCCGCAAACTATCGCGTTTCTGATTGGTGGTTATGGCTGTCGCGCCGCACTGCAGAAATGGCAAGGCAAGCAGTTATTACCGTGGTTGCTGGTGCTGTTTGCTGTCAGCGTCATTGCGACCTGGGCTGCAGGCTTCATTAGCCATGTGTCGCTGGTCGAAATCCTGATCCCATTCTGTGTGATGGCGATTGCCAATGGCGCGATCTACCCTATTGTTGTCGCCCAGGCGCTGCGTCCCTTCCCACACGCAACTGGTCGCGCCGCAGCTTTGCAGAACACTCTACAACTGGGTCTGTGCTTCCTCGCAAGTCTGGTAGTTTCCTGGCTGATCAGTATCAGCACGCCATTGCTCACCACCACCAGCGTGATGTTATCAACAGTAGTGCTGGTCGCGCTGGGTTACATGATGCAACGTTGTGAAGAAGTTGGCTGCCAGAATCATGGCAATGCCGAAGTCGCTCATAGCGAATCACACTGATCTATATCGATATACTTATACTTAGGCTGCTAACAAAATTTTGTTGTATGATTGAAATTAGCGGCCTATACTAATTTCGAGTTGTTAAAGCTACGATAAATATTATGTTTTTACGGGGACAGGATCGTTCCCGACTCACTATGGATGGTCATTTCGGCAAGGGTTCCTCCTTTCCCTCTGTTCTACGTCGGATTATAGACTCGCGGTTTTTTCTGCGAGATTTCTCACAAAGCCCAAAAAGCGTCTACGCTGTTTTAAGGTTCTGATCACCGACCAGTGATGGAGAAACTATGAGTTCATCGTGTATAGAAGAAGTCAGCGTACCGGATGACAACTGGTACCGTATCGCCAACGAATTACTTAGCCGTGCCGGTATAGCCATTAACGGTTCTGCCCCGGCGGATATTCGTGTGAAAAACCCCGATTTTTTTAAACGCGTTCTGCAAGAAGGCTCTTTGGGGTTAGGCGAAAGTTATATGGATGGCTGGTGGGAATGTGACCGACTGGATATGTTTTTTAGCAAAGTCTTACGCGCAGGTCTCGAGAACCAACTCCCCCATCATTTCAAAGACACGCTGCGTATTGCCGGCGCTCGTCTCTTCAATCTGCAGAGTAAAAAACGTGCCTGGATAGTCGGCAAAGAGCATTACGATTTGGGTAATGACTTGTTCAGCCGCATGCTTGATCCCTTCATGCAATATTCCTGCGCTTACTGGAAAGATGCCGATAATCTGGAATCTGCCCAGCAGGCGAAGCTCAAAATGATTTGTGAAAAATTGCAGTTAAAACCAGGGATGCGCGTACTGGATATTGGCTGCGGCTGGGGCGGACTGGCACACTACATGGCATCTAATTATGACGTAAGCGTGGTGGGCGTCACCATTTCTGCCGAACAGCAAAAAATGGCTCAGGAACGCTGTGAAGGCCTGGATGTCACCATTTTGCTGCAAGATTATCGTGACCTGAACGACCAGTTTGATCGTATTGTTTCTGTGGGGATGTTCGAGCACGTCGGACCGAAAAATTACGATACCTATTTTGCGGTGGTGGATCGTAATTTGAAACCGGAAGGCATATTCCTGCTCCATACTATCGGTTCGAAAAAAACCGATCTGAATGTTGATCCCTGGATTAACAAATATATTTTTCCGAACGGTTGCCTGCCCTCTGTACGCCAGATTGCTCAATCCAGCGAATCCCACTTTGTGATGGAAGACTGGCATAACTTCGGTGCTGATTACGATACTACGTTGATGGCGTGGTATGAACGATTCCTCGCCGCATGGCCAGAAATTGCGGATAACTACAGTGAACGCTTTAAACGAATGTTTACCTATTATCTGAATGCCTGTGCAGGTGCTTTCCGCGCCCGTGATATTCAGCTCTGGCAGGTCGTGTTCTCACGCGGTGTTGAAAACGGCCTTCGAGTGGCTCGCTAAAGGCTATTCTATCGCCCCCTCTCCGGGGGCGATTTCAGATCAGGCTTCTGTACCTGGTTGATTCATGGCATTTTCTCGTGCCGCCAGCACACGTTCTACCGTATCTACCACTGCCTGAGTTTGTGGATCGATTTCAATGTTGACGCGTGCGCCAAGTTTTTTCTTCCCAAGAGTCGTGCGTTCCAGTGTTTCCGGAATTAAATGGACGCAAAAACGCGTTGGCGTGACTTCGCCGACGGTCAGGCTAATACCGTCGATGCCAATAAATCCTTTGTACAGAATATATTTCATCAACTGACTATCCTGGACTTTAAACCAGATCTGGCGATTATTTTCCGAGGTTAATATTTTCGCCACTTCAGCGGTGGTCATAATATGACCTGACATTAAGTGTCCGCCAATTTCATCACTGAATTTCGCCGCACGCTCAACGTTTACCCAATCCCCCACTTTTAAATCGCCAAGATTGGTAATGCGTAACGTTTCTTTCATCAGGTCAAAACTGACATGGTTGCCGTTAATTTCCGTCACGGTCAGGCAGCAACCGTTATGCGCCACGGACGCACCGGTTTCCAGGCCGTCCAGCATGTGGTCGGGTAACTCCACCACATGCGTACGAAAATTTGGTTTCTCGTCAATCGACACCAGTTTTGCGGTGCCCTGTACAATCCCCGTAAACATACTTACAACTCCTGAAATCAGTTAAGACATTCTGTTCAGCACAATAGCAGGTGGCAAACGCCCTTACCAGTGAAGGGGTAAGAATGACTATTTTTTCACTGGAGAATTAATAAATCCTCGCTACAATAGACTGAATTTCCTTTGCTTCTTCTTTTTGCTGCCCATTCAGGCGGCTTTTTAGTCTCTCATATAACTACAAATAAAAGGTGTTCACGTGCAGAAGTATATCAGTGAAGCGCGTCTGTTATTAGCATTAGCAATCCCGGTGATTCTCGCGCAAATCGCCCAAACTGCAATGGGTTTTGTCGATACCGTGATGGCGGGCGGCTATAGTGCCACCGACATGGCGGCGGTCGCTATCGGTACTTCTATCTGGCTTCCGGCGATCCTCTTTGGTCACGGACTGCTGCTGGCATTAACGCCGGTTATCGCGCAATTAAATGGTTCTGGTCGACGTGAGCGCATTGCGCATCAGGTGCGACAAGGTTTCTGGCTGGCAGGTTTTGTTTCCGTTCTCATTATGCTGGTGCTGTGGAATGCAGGTTACATTATCCGCTCCATGGAAAACATCGATCCGGCTCTGGCGGAGAAAGCCGTGGGTTATCTGCGTGCGTTGCTGTGGGGCGCGCCGGGATATCTGTTCTTCCAGGTTGCCCGTAACCAATGTGAAGGTCTGGCAAAAACCAAGCCGGGTATGGTAATGGGCTTTATCGGCCTGCTGGTGAACATTCCGGTGAACTATATCTTTATTTATGGTCATTTCGGTATGCCTGAGCTCGGTGGCGTTGGTTGTGGCGTGGCTACTGCGGCGGTGTATTGGGTCATGTTCCTTGCCATGGTTTCTTACATTAAACGCGCACGCTCCATGCGCGATATCCGTAACGAAAAAGGCACCGCGAAACCCGATCCTGCGGTTATGAAACGACTGATTCAACTCGGTTTGCCGATTGCGCTGGCACTGTTCTTTGAAGTGACACTGTTTGCCGTCGTGGCTCTGTTAGTGTCTCCGCTCGGTATTGTTGATGTCGCAGGACACCAGATTGCCCTGAACTTTAGTTCACTGATGTTTGTGCTTCCAATGTCGCTGGCGGCAGCGGTAACTATCCGCGTAGGTTATCGTCTGGGTCAGGGCTCAACGCTGGATGCGCAAACCGCTGCGCGGACCGGGCTTATGGTGGGTGTCTGTATGGCAACCCTGACGGCCATATTCACGGTTTCACTGCGGGAGCAAATCGCCCTGTTGTACAACGACAATCCCGAGGTTGTAACGCTGGCTGCGCATTTGATGTTGCTGGCGGCGGTATATCAGATTTCTGACTCAATCCAGGTCATTGGCAGTGGGATTTTGCGTGGTTATAAAGATACGCGTTCCATTTTCTATATCACCTTTACGGCTTACTGGGTGCTGGGCTTGCCAAGCGGCTATATTCTGGCACTGACCGATCTGGTCGTTGAACCTATGGGGCCAGCAGGCTTCTGGATAGGCTTTATTATTGGCCTGACGTCGGCAGCCATTATGATGATGCTGCGTATGCGGTTCCTGCAACGT
>PPYF01027587.1_pt1 | contig 20778 bp, 16 predicted proteins | sample 1559871 | NCBI WGS metagenome assembly PPYF01 (sample SAMN08240021, study PRJNA423297) | Human gut metagenome, whole genome shotgun sequencing project.
CAGATTGGAGGAAACCTCGGCCACGAAGCCGGGATTGCGCTCTATGATAAACCGTCGCGCATCTTCGACCGACACACGCAGAACCTCGGCTTCGCATCCCGCGACAATGGAGGTTAGGGAAGGCTGGTCATACAGGAATCCCTGCACATAGTCAGTAACCACTTCGCCCTCGAAAGAGAAGCCCGTTACCACTTCCTGCCCCTTTGAATTAAGAGCCACATATTTGAAATAGCCAGACTTTACCATACCCACATAGCGGCACAGGTGCCCTTGCTGAACAATCCTCTCGCCCTTGGCATAGACAACGCTCCTGCCATTAACCGTGACATAATCATTCAGCACCGACAGGTCAATCCTCGTCATAAATTCATTAAGCTGCGCCATATCTTTGGATGTTACTCGTCAAAATCCATGTGCTTTTTATCTCAAAATGCGGATAATGCAGAAAATGCAGGCTTATTCCAGCTCCATCATATCGAAAAACATGATGCGTGTATGGTCATTCTGGATCTTTTCCGACAGCACTTTGAAGTTGTTTTTCAAATAGAAGTCTATGGCAGAGAGGTAGGCATCAACAGTCAGATACCGGAACGCCGAATAATTGGGATTCCCATTAAGCATGTCTTTCAGAAGATTCATCAGGTCTGTACCTATATTGCGACCCTTGTATTTGGATGAGACGGCAAACCTGCCAATCTTGACTGCCGGGTAACTTCCGAACTGCTTACGCTCCGAGAAGCCTCCCTTGATTTTCTTCCATTGACTATTGGTTACATCCTGACGGCTGATTTTGTCGTTCAAGAGGCAGAAATACGCGACTATACTTCCACAATCCTCAAGAATATAGGAAGTGGCAATACGTTTGTCGAGGAAACCTTTGGCATCCTCGACAAGAAAATTGTTCAAATCTTCGTCACCACAATCAAATCCGTCAAGCACGGTTTCCAGCCTAAATCTTACAAGTTTCATCTTTTACAAGCAGATGGTAATGTATTCCTTTGCTTTCTTGACCGCTTCTTTGAGCTTTCTTGAATTCTCGGCGCGCTGTTCCTTGGTCAGACTCTCAACCTCCATTCTGAGTTTCTCAAAACGGATTGCGTCTTCACCTGTCAGAACCGGGGTTTCCGCTATTGGTCGTGCCATAATCTTGTCTCTTGTTATTAAGTGGATTATAAAGATACAACATATTTCTGACACTTTTGGCTTATCTGCCGATTTTTATTTAAGATTGATTGCGTTCTCGAACTATCCTGGCGCATGTTTATTCTGAACCTTTCTCTGAACCTTCGTGTGAGTCAAGAGTATTCCATTGGTATTTATGGGTATTTTTCCGGGGAGCCTGTTCGGTTTGAATCAATTCTGTATAGTCCCTGATAGACATTAAAATCTCACAATAATCATTCTCTTTAACATAGTGATTTCTCATATAAGTCCTCCTATTGTCAAAAGTCCCCAAATCTGTTTGGCGCAACATGTCAACAATCCCCGAATCCTCCTCACTACGAGGATGTGCTGACGATAAGGAGTTGTGCAATTCGCTGAAAATCGCCATTTTGCAATAAGTAAAGAATGGGCGCTTTGAGAGAGCCGAAGCTGTTAAAATTGAAGGTGTAAACCCCACAAATTACCGGTTTGTATCCTAAAAGTACAACTGCCTCACTATCAAGTATATGCTGTAGCTGTGTGGGCGAGTAAATATTCCATTAATTTGTTGTAACTCTTTTCGTTATGAATATCATTGGGAGAGTATCTGTCATAAAAAATATCATCCCGGCATGACCATTGAAGAAACTCTCCACCGCTACCGAGAAGAGCAAAAAACAAACGCCGCCAACAAGGTGGGACGGTGGTTTCGTAATCGTTACCGTCAAACGACCCGGCAAAGCATCCCCTAAACAAGGCGCGAATACCCGACCGGTTTCACCCACGCAACATAACAGTACCATACCAGTTCGATTCCAGCTCCATACCAGTCCAGACCTTGATTGAGAAAAGCTCTGATGAATTTATGACAGCGTTGGAACTCGCAGTGTTGTGTGGCCTAAGGAACATAAGACATTTCCGTAAGTTCTATCTTAATCCGGCATTGGCAAATTTAGCGATAGAACGGCTCTACCCTGATACCCCCCAAACATCCTCAACAAAAATACCGATTAACGGAGGTTGCAAAGGCATGGAAGAAAAATCAATCTCCGAGCTAACCGTAAAACAGCAGTTGATTGTTTCGATAATGCAGATAATGCGGAAAAATACAAGGATACAACAACGGATATTGTTGTCTGCGTTGGTCTTCCAATCGCTTCCATTCCATGTCTACAGTAGTTATCTGCGTTTCATCATATCCATCTCCGCGGAGACAGATAAAATTACACACGGATCAGCAACCTCACAATAAAACATCTCGCGATTGTTTACAAACATGATGAAGTTATGTGGTTTTATAGAAAATCGCGTAGGCGGAAGGCTTTGGCTGAACCGTGAGAGATCATAAAATTCAGAATAGAAACCACCTTCTTCTTTGTATTTCTGTCGTCACGAATTTTGCGTGACCTCTGGATGCGGTATTGGTTCATAAAACGCTCAAGGTAGAAAATTGCTACATCAGAAAGATTTTCGGATTCTATGAGTGGTGCATTGAGAGTTGCTTCATAAACACAGTTCAGGCCATCGTCAATATATTTACTCCCTAATCCAGAAAAAAATTTACCCATGCAAAAAATTATTGATGGGATACCACCCATATCCTTTGCCGCTTTATAAAATATACTTATTATTGAAGGCTTGAGGGAATGCCAGTCATGAATATCCTCTTTCCAGATATTTGAGCAAAAGAAATAATTGAAGAAGATTTCATCGCGGTAATGACAATTTGGTTTATCCTTAAATTCCAAAATCTTCGGATATAACATTTCCCAGACAGCCTCAAACTGCTGAATCCGTTGCATTTCGTCTTCCTTGCAGATCACAGAATTGATGAAATAAGCTGTATGATCGGAACATGCGAATTTCCGGATCAGCTGATTTAGAAATCTTTCAATTTCATCCGCATTGCTCCGTGATAATACGAAGCGTGATATATTATCGAACACATTGAACCGTGCCTCAATGAATGCAGTCTCATTGTAAGGATTTTCTTCGGGATCGGATGAACGCCTATAATCATTAAAGAAGCGTCCCGGCAATTCAGTACATATCTTTTCGTAAATGACCAGAAACCTGCTGTCATCGGTGTCATATGGAAGTAGGGCAAGGATAGTATTAAGATCCGGCACCTGAGTGCAATCTATATCCTTAACATCAATTGTAGTTTTCATAGGGCCCACATTCTCAAAAGCTTCCAGGAAATTATCTTTTTCAGTATATGCAAGTTTCTGCATAGTTAGAAAATAAGCCAATATGGATTCTGCTTTTTCAGGGTTCTTTTTCCAAAGATGGGAATTTCTCACTGCAGCGGGCGCAACTTTAGAAATGCTGCTCCACTCGCCTCTTTTGGGAAATCTCACCATAGTTAATGCCAGAATAACGGCATAATCATCCGCCTCTTCAGGATAAAGCTCCATAAGGGTTGGAAGAGCCATAATGGAATCTTCCGTCCCATCACCCACTTGATACCAATAATCATCGCTGAATACATTTTGGCATCCCGTCAGAACTATTTCCTTGCAGTAAAGACGGTCTTCGTCTGAGAGTTTATCTGCCGATTCTCTTAGCAGTTTTGATGCAACCGCTTCGGGAGTGCCTTTATTGATTAGTGAAGTTCTTCCTGTTAAACTTTCAGTGTCGGCCATGAGTAAACGGAGGTCTGTCATCACTTTTTCCGGGGAATTGTCATATTCCGTAATCTTCGGAATTTTCCCCTTGTTTTCGTTGATATATTTTGATGACCAAAGACTCAGGACCGAATATTTCATTATTTGCTCATACTGCCTCTCTGCTTCCTTTTGTCTTTCGATTGTTTGTTCCGAATGTTTTTGGGGAATGAATTTAAGCATAATTCCACCGTCCACTGGTTCTGCTTCCATCTTCAGATTCCGGCTGTCTATTCTTTCAAGGACAGCGCTCATCCTCATCATTATGTTTTCATCTGACTTGAAAGAATCTATAAGATTATGAATTTTGCCAATATATTCCTGTTGTTCTTCATCCGAGAACCCCGGAATCCGGCAATATTGGTAAGCATGGACAATATTCTCAAGAGTTGTACTCCTGTGCTTATCATTACATGCCTCAAGCCTCTCCTTCACATAAAGTTCATTGTATGGCTTTGGCAAACCCGCTGACATTCGAGCCAAAGATTTTGCTTCGTTTTCTCTGGTAGCTCTGCTAAGGTCAAGGTCGATAAATTCTGGAGTGGAAAAAATCATTATGGCTATGTCCGGCAGCTTCATGTAGTGTTTAAGCACCACGCTTGTCACAACAGCCGTTAGTGATGCTGATTTGGATTCAAGCAGAATCTTTTTGAGAATCCATTTGACTTTATCCACTTCAAAGGAGTCGAAAATTTCCATTAAGAATTTTTCAAGTGCCATATGAACAGACTGAATGAGATATGGCAAAACGGGGGTCCCCATTCCGCGATAGCATTCCCATAATCCCGGGCTGCAGAATTGGTGGTATTCTTCTCCTTCAATCTTTAATGTAGCTTCCTCAACACATGTGTCATAATCGCATTCCTTGTAATTCTCGACAAACTTATTGATAAACCTAATTATGAAATCAAGGGTTTCAATAAGTTTCTTGCGCAACAAAAAAAGAATCGGGGTCTGATACGCGCTTGGAGGGAAATAATGATGTTCGGTTTCATTCGAAAGACCGAACTTGTTTTCCCGTGAAAGATAATCAGAGACAAAAGGCATATCATGATTTGTTAATTCGTTAGACTCTGGAGGTTCATAAGTCCAACATTTTTCACAGAGAGCAATCACTTCCAGGGGCAATTCCTGGAAAACAATAAGGTGCGTGATAGGATTTGTCAGAATTTCTTCAACAAACGACCTCATTACATAGGACCTTTGAGTATTAGATGTGGCAATTATCTTATTGATAAAAGCCGTTATTTGCTGAGGAATTTCTTTGACCGATTTCAACGAAATGTTTATAAGGTCCTTAGCCAAATTAGTAAAACAATGAGCGCCACTTACATCTGCATTCTCAATGACGGAGAAAACCATGACACCAGCTTCTTTGGTAGCTTGTCCGCTTGGATTTGCGCTCGTCCAGTCGCGCAAAACAGGTAGAGCAATTGCGATATCCTTATCGAAAATCTCATTGCGATATCTGTACATGAAATGGATTGCATCTTCCCAACCTTTGCCACATGGAACCATCAATTGTTGAAAGATCTTATTAGGAACAACACAGGCAATGCGGAGCAGGAAAAGAGCTCTTCGGAAAATTGCGAAATTATTTGCCTTAAATTCCTTGTCAAACAGTGAAAAGAACCTGTCCGCATGATTAGAAAGCAAACAAGCAACGATGATTTCATCCTTCCAAAATATGGGAAATGTGGAATCCTTGAATGCATAGTGAATAATTTGTGGAATGTCGCCGTCGGACTCCATTAGTTCATCGGATAGCCACATACGGAATGCTCTTCTAATGGGTAATGAATCACCAATTGCAGAAAAGAACGCTTGCACTTCTCCGATCTTTCTCCAACACCGATTCACTATTTTATTAAGTGCCCATTCCTCATAGATATCATGCGATATAAAATATTCATTTCGACTCGCATCGAACCCCAATATTTCATCTTGACACAAAGCAAAAAGAACATTCTGTTGTAAATCTTCTGTATCGATATAGAAACAGCCGGAATCTGCCATTCTTTTTGCAATTTCAATCATACATCTGTCGCGTTGAGCGTCCATTCCATCTTTTCGAAGAGGTCCACATATTTTCTTAAGCCAGAGTTTATCAGTAAAGTTCCTGTAATTTCCTTTGCGGTCTATGTCATCATAATATTTTAAATATTCTCCGAAATAGAAAAGGTTTGAAAGACGCGAAACGAATCGTGGATTATCCGGTAGGCTGAAACCTTTACTCAAAGCGAGCTGCTGCAACTCCGATTCCTGAAGAGTGGGGATGTTAATCAAGCTTGGATTGATATCGAAGCCATCGGCCATAAAAGTAGAAAGAGCATTCTGATAGACAGTCCGAGTGAGGAAAAGAAGTGTCCAGTTTTCTTTAAGAAGAGTGTGGAACATCCCTGCAATCAAATCCAAATCATCGAATTCCGCAAGTCGTTCTGCGGAATCTACCACAAACACCTTTTTCGGTTCGGAACTATAGGTTTCTATGAATTGGGAAAATGAAAAATCCCTGTCAAGTTTGAATATATCATTCAAACTATCTCGGTTCAATTCTGAGGCCCTAAATATTACAATAGGGAATTCCTTGGAATGCTTATGGTAAATCTCTTTTATCAGGGCTGTTTTGCCAGAACCTCCTTCTCCTGAGACCATTAGTACGGCACCAGGGGTGAATTGATCGACCAATTCTGAAGCAATAGTTTTTCGATCAATATGAATGCATTCTCCATGGAACTCAATGTCTTCACGAATAAGAGCTAATAAAGAATCGGAGTGGTTATCAATACTCAAAGAGAGGGCATAATTGGAATTCTCGTCTCCGAAGAATATATCGTAAATATACCGGTTTTGTGGTAAGGCTAGCTGAGCCTCAATATGACTTGGGAGACGCCACACAACATTCAATCTCAATACAGAGGCTTTCTTTTCTATATCCGTCATATACCCAGGTTTTTCACCTGTATTCTTATAAGCCATTCCAGGCTCATTGTTGGTATAGATGTAGATATCTTCCAGACCTGGATGATTGACTTTGGCCTTGGTCAGTGAATCGATGATATCATTTTTGCCGTCAGAGAAAGATGTAAGGAATTTGGCCTGAAATCCGGAGGACTTTCCGTTGAAATCAACAGGTTCTGTTTCGATTCCAGGATGGTTTTTATATCTGAAGATACCGTTTGGATTGCCGGTTTCAGAAGCAAAAAGCAGATATGCCATTTGCTCAAATTTGGATGTTTCCCTGCCGTTAAATTTAGTCTTGAAAAGATCCCAGTCGATATTCAGTTCAATTTTTTTCATCATTATATAGCCAATCCCTTCCGTTTAATATCAGCGGCGGTTATCTGCGTTTCATCGGTAAGCACATCATTCCCAATTTGACTGAGAAGCTGTCTAATTTGATTCAACAGCTCCTGTCTAAGACTGAAATCGCCGAATATATCTATGGCCGGAAACAATTGATTTATGAATAACAACCAGTTACATTCCGATTGTAGCCTATTTCGCTCTCCATTTAGATAAATAACTTTTTGCATAGTATTTGCTGTTGAGATAGCATCAGCCACTTTCCTTATAAGACTTTCTTTATCATAGGTAAGTCTCACATTCTTTATAAATTTAGAAAAGTCATCCATATTTCTTAGCTATAACTAATTATCACAAAGAGTAGAAGAGTCTTAAGGCAAGTTGTAAGATAGTCGGTTTAAGTTCATTCAATCACTTCCCATATACCTCCATTCGTCGGCCCAATATGTCTTAACCTACTCTCTTTAACAAGAGCTTCAAGCCGTCGCTGAACACTACTCTCATGTAATTCCATCTTTTCTGCTAATTCAACCCTTGTTATTGTCGGATTTTCCCTTATCATTTCGATAATTATGTTTTTCTGTTCGGTTTTGGTTCGGTTTTGGTTCGGTTTTGGTTCGGTTTGTATCGGTTCTGTATCGGTTTGAGTCGGTTTTGCATCGCCCCTGACAGACATGAAAATCTCCCGGTAAATAATGGCTGTAACTCCACCTTGCTCCACGGTAAATTCCGGCCGTTTAAGATTAGCTTTATCAAAAGCCTTCATTATCTTTTCATAGCCACGACCCCACGCCTCGATGAATCCTGCGCGGTAGAAAACCTGTGCCATCTTCGGGTTACGAGGTTTGGAGGTATGCTTGCTCATAAGAGTCTCTACGGTATAATCTTCGGGCAATACGCCTTCGTTCCATAAACGAATATGGTCATCATAGATACTCATCTGGTTCCATGTGCCGAATTGCAATTTATGGACAATGCTGTTGAAGATTATTTCGCGGAGGGCATCTTCCGGAATCTCCAACGGCTCCTTACGTTGTAACCCCTCATAGTGTATAGGTCTGATAAGATACTTGCTGCTCAGCACCTGCATTATCTTATCAGTCATTTGAATGAGATTTCCTTCAATCTGGTCTTGACTCAACAAGTCCGCATCATCCGCACCAAACCTGCCTATCTTGAAACTGGAGGTTACAAATCTACGTTGAGGATATTTTCCAAACAGCAGAACGGCCCCATTCGTAGGAATCCCGTCCTTGATAAGTCCCAAATTGGATAGGACTTCCTCTTTGGAAGATTTGCGGGATTCCGGCTCCATTCGACCCTCTCCGATAGCATGATCCAAGAAATATTCAATAGCGCCATCGTCAATATCATTCAAAGTAACGCCGTCACAGGGAATATCCTCCCAGTTCAGGCCCATCTTCTTCAAGAGAAACTGATGAAGGGCTGCCCCGCGAAACTCTTGTTTGGTGGCACCGCTACGATAATAATAGACGCCACGATAGGAAATCGGCATTCCGCAAGGTTCAATAACAATCTCAATGACATCCTTGCCCTCTATCTCAAGATGGTTGGTCTCCGGAAATACCCCGGTGTTGCTGATAATCTTGTTAGGTATATCCTCAAGCTGCTTATGGAGATTTTCAACACCTACAACAGTCATGTCATCGTCAATGCCAATGTAAATCTTTCCACCTTGCGCATTAGCGAAGCCGGATACCCACTTCAGGTACTCGTCTTTCCATATACGCTTATATTCAGTATTCTGGTTCTCGTTGTTCATATCAGGAGCCAAGAGGAATCACACAGGACAAACCGCTATGCCTCCTCCCGTTATGCAAAGTTATCACAAAATCCTGACTTCCACAAGCTAATGCGCAATTTTGAAATGTTGCAGCACATGAAAATCCAAAGAAAATCGCTATATTTGCAATAAGTAAAGAATGGGCGCTTTGAGAGAGCCGAAACTGTTATAATAGTCTCACATTGAATTGATTTTAGAGGTGTTCGATGAACCGTGTTTGAAGGTGCGAACCCCTCAAAATATGGCTTTGTATTCTAAAAGCGCAACTGCCTCACTATCAAACATATGCTATAATTGCATCGATATTTGATGTGACAAATGTCACATCAGCATATGAAAATCAGCGTTTAACGAATATTTTTCTTAAATATCCTCACATCGAGATGTGTCGGCGGCATTTTCAGCCTCAAGGATGCGGTGCAACTGACGGCGTGAGATATCAAGATAAGAGGCAATCTCCAGAATAGACGGATTGAGAACCACTTATTTGAAATAGCCCCATTATACAACATCCACATAACAGCGCAATACTTGTTGAGGTATAGCTTATGCCGACTTAGTCTTTTACAATTTTTACAGCCACTGCATATGTTCGACAAAATGCCGACTTATGCAGTGGCTACACTTTTAACAACAGCGGTAACTGTTATTCGGAAACGGAAACAATAACAATGCCTCCGTTGGGGAGAATCGTCACGGGAAGCGTCCCTTCGTCATTAACCTTAACAATCTTTTTACCCGGTATGAAATCAGAACTTCTGACAACAAGTTCCGTTTCAGATTTCTTACCGGCTTTCCTCATCTTTTTCTTTGCCTCTTTTGTAAAGTTATCGCTGTAGAGAGTCACATCCTTTCCGGCAAGCATATCAATGTTGAGATTCAGTTCCAATGGTTTGGAAGTTGCGTTAACTCCGGCAACATACCAGTCATTGTCGTGTCTGCGGGCAAGCACCACGTATTTACCCGGTATACCATCGATAAACCGTGTCTCGTCCCATTCGGTCGGCACTGTCTTAAGATACTCCATACACAGTTCTGGCGCATCGGTGAGGTTGTTAGGGGCAAGTGCAAAATTCTGTACGGCATTCTGATACAATACAGTCGTAGCGAGCTGGAATATGTCGGAAGTAGTTCGATAAATTCCTTTTTCATTTCCCTTGTTCATGAAACGGTTCATGAAACACCCTCCATATTCCATCGAGCCGACAGCGTTGCGTATGAATGGATGCAATGTGGCGTTGCTTGATTCCATATCATTGAAATGCTGGCTGAAAACAAGGTTCTCCGAGGCAAGTACAGCCTCGCTACCGACATAGTTGGGATACATCCGCTCCCATCCTCGCGGCAAGGTGCAGCCGTGGAAGATAACCATCAGTCCGTATTCATTGGCATCCGATAAAATATCTTCATAGAGCCTCATGGTCTCCTGCTTGTCACCTCCGAAGAAATCTACCTTTATACCTTTCACTCCATTGTCACGCATCCACTCCATCTCCTTTTTGCGTGCTATGGAATTATCCATACGGCCGTCCGGTGTCTGCTCAATATCGTTCCAGTATCCTCCTGAGTTATACCAAAGGAAGACATCCACATTCTTCGACCTGGCATATCTGATAAGTTCTTCCATACGGTCGTAACCTATATTCTTATTCCACCAAGCGTCAACCAGAATATATTCATAACCTAATTGATTTGCAAGGTCTATGTATCTGACTTGATCCTCATAATTGCAGCTACCGTCCTGCCATAGAATCCAGCTCCATGTGCTTCTGCCGCCTTTCACATCAAACTTTGGCTCATATTTAGGCTTTACTACGTCACATGCCACTGTTGTCTCCACTATAGGAGCGAGATTATCCCCGACAGTTATCGTGCGCCAGGGGGTCTTGCCTGGTAAAACAAATGCAGGTTCGGACGTTCCGTTGCCATTGTTTTCCTCAGGCATAGGGAATTCGAGCTTATAGCCACCATCCTTATATTCCCCGATTCTGGACGCACAGTAACGGCTGTCGACACCAGTCTCGCTGATCAGAACCCAAAGATTATCGGGTTTTACATTGAAAAGACATGGGAAAGTGTAGCCGCGTCCATATTTTGAAGGGCTTTCGAGCGAGGCATCAAGAACATATTCCTCCTCATAACTCGGCTTACTCCTTTTGTATCCTATCATCGGATCGCTCTGGGGAGAGAGATAGGAAGTCGTGCCTTCCGGGAAAACAAACGAGGATTTCTCATCCATTATGCGGATACTCTTTGTCTTTCCCTGAACTGGAATATTATAGCGGAAAGCGACGTCATTGTCCGACACAACGAACTCCACGCTCATCTCTCCGCCCTTGTTATTCCTGAAGGCACACAGGAGACTGTTGGCGTTTACATCGATATCCGATTTCTTGCTTCTTGACAACTTATATCGTTCTGAGAAATGATTCTCTTTATGCGATATCATGTTAAGTCCGCCAGTAAAATCTCCGGCATTGCTCTCAAATCCTAACGAAGACGGAAGGAGAACGGTCTTTCCGTCATACAAAATGCTATAAGAAGCCGTGCTGTCCACCGGATTGCATGATACTTTTACCTCAAGCCTGCCATCCGGACTTTTAACATAAGCATCCTGCGCAACCATAGGAAACGCGCCGAGCGCCAAAAACATGGCTTCTAAGAATAATCTGTTGTTCATGATGTCATTCATTGTTTATGATGTTGTCAATTTTCTGCAGTTCTTCAGGGGCGAAATCCATATTGTCGACAGCCTTTATATTGTCGCACAGTTGCTTTTCCGAACTTGCACCAATAATTACCGAAGTAAGTACTTCCTTATTAAGAATCCATGACAGTGACATCTCCGCAAGAGTCTGGCCTCTCTGAGCAGCAATGTCGTTAAGCTGGCTTATCCGGCCTATCAGTTCAGGCGTGATATCCTCGCGGTGCAGGAACACTCCGCTTTTCGCAACCCTGGAGTCTTCGGGAATACCATGCAGATAGCGGTTGGTCAGCAATCCCTGTGCCAGTGGCGAGAACGCGATAAATCCCAGTCCTTCCTTTCTTATAAAATCGAAATGCCTCGCCTCCGGCTTTCGGGAAAGCATGTTATATCGGTCCTGATATATCAGACATCTCACATGCTGCTCTTCCAGCAGACGACACATCTTTTCGCCCTTGTCCACTGGATATTTCGACAGTCCTATATACAGTGCCTTTCCCTGGCGCACTATGTCTATAAGGGCCTGTGCGGTTTCTTCAAGAGGTGTTTCTTCGCAGTAACGGTGACTGTAGAATATGTCGAAATAGTCGAGTCCGGTGCGTGAAAGGCTCTGGTCAATACCGGCCATGATATGTTTTCTTGAACCTCCGTCTCCATAAGGACCATCCCACATCAGGTGTCCTGTCTTTGACGAGACAATTATCTCGTCACGATGTGTTCTCAGGCCATCCTGCATAAGACGCCGGAAATTTCGCTCGGCACTTCCCGGAGGGGGGCCGTAGTTGTCTGCAAGGTCAAAATGGGTGACCCCCTCGCCGAACGCCTTGAACGCAGTCTCTTTCATTGTGGCATATTGATCGGTATCTCCGAAATTATGCCACATGCCGAGTGACACGAGCGGCAGTTGCAGGCCGCTTTTTCCACAAAATCTATATTTCATCACAGTAATTTTTTACGCAAAAAAACATAACACCTTTACAGATCCTCTCTGAATACACTCCAAAAGGATATATTCGCACATGAATACGAAAAACACGGCATGAGAACGGAAAGGGATATCATAGGCTTAATCTGAGCAGCTTGAGGATCATCGATAAGGTTTTGTACCATACTGATATATTTATTAAATTTGCGTAAAAATTGAAATATGACAGTCTTATTGGACATAATAAAGAACTCCCGTCTGCTTGGCGCTGCGCTTTTGCTGACAGTATTCATCCTCTATCCCCATATCAACGGTGTATTTTTTGACATGCCCCGATGGCTGGCGCACGGAGAGGAACTGCCTCAGACATTCGTATGGATTCTCCGGTTCGTAATAATGTATTTCCTATGCGTATTCCTTTTATATAGGAATATCTGGAATCTGCCACCATATAAATCATCATTAAGAAGACTTGTCTATAATTTCGCCATCATGATTCTTGCGTGGAGTATCTTTGTCGCTCTTTCGCTGACAGTGAATGTTCATTACGACTGTTTCACCGGTCTTCTGCTGTTTCAGTTCTCAATTGCTGCCATTTCTACTGCCGTGATAGGATACATCTACGCTCTTTTCAAAGAGAAACAACGGCAGCTTCAGGAAATAGAGACACTGAAATACGATAACCTGCAAAGTGGTGCATGGCACTGACGGGACAGATAAACCCACATTTCTTTTTCAACTCTCTGAATGGACTGACATCATTGATTAGGAATGACCGAAAAGAAATGTCGCTTGAATATGTGCAGAAACTCTCCGAGATATTCAGATATATCCTCAAAAGTGAAGAAAGACCCCTCGTCACCTTACGCGATGAACTCAATTTCATAAATGCCTTCGTCTATATGCAGAAAGTGCGCTTCGGAGATAATTTCAACTGCCATTTCAATATTCCCGAGAGTTCCCTGGACAACAGGCTCCCTATACTTACCTTGCTATCGTTGGTAGAGAATGTGGTGAAGCACAATGCTATCGACAGTGAAAATCCTATCGACGTGCTGTTTGAATACGACTCTAAGGGTGAACTTATCGTATCCAACCATATCAACGAAAGGCTCGAGGAGGTAGAAAGCTCCAGAATCGGGCTTAAAAACCTCATGTCACGCTCCCGGTTCCTCATAGGAAGACCTATTGAATATTTCAGAAAAGATAATTGTTTTACCGTTAAGATTCCTTTGCTTGCATGATAAAGGCACTTATTGTTGAAGACGAGGTTGCTGCAAGAGAGAACCTCATCGCCATATTAACCAAGGTTGCCCCGACAATAATTATCGTAGGACAGACTGAAAGTATCACCCAGACAGTCAGATGGCTTTCCTCCAATGATTCTCCGGATATTATTTTCATGGACATACAGCTTTCCGACGGTTCTTCCTTCAATATCTTTTCTTCCGTGACGGTGAACACTCCGATTATTTTCACTACGGCATTCGATCAATACGCCATAGATGCTTTCCGCGTAAACAGTATCGACTATCTCTTGAAGCCCATTGATGAGCGAATGGTAGAAAAAGCGCTTATCAAATACAGGACGTTTGTTCCTGATAACATCGACATGGGACTGAGTCGTCTTTCTAAAACCATGAAGGATGGAAAATATCCCTCAAAGATACTTGTGCCGTTTAAAGACCGTCTCATACCTGTCAAGGTTAATGAGATTTACTGTTTCTACTCCACAGGAGGCAAGACATGTGTATATCTTGAAAATGGAGACTCCTATTCCCTGCAGAAATCTCTTGATTCAATGATGTCTTTCCTGGATCCGGAACTTTTCATCAGGGCTAACAGGCAATTCATAGTAGCGAAGGAGAGCATCAGGGATATTACGATATGGTTTGACAACCGACTGCTGATAAACCTTAAAGCCAATGTTCCGGAACAGATTTTCATCAGCAAGAACAAAGTTTCCGATTTTAAGAGTTGGCTAATGTCATAATGTACGTTGTTTTCGCTTTTAAGGGCTAAAAATTCGCTTTGATGTTCCAAACCGATTAAGTAAAAGTGAATTTTGCGAACTTTGTGAAAAAAAGAACGCAAATGAAACACTATCTCACAACATTGTTGCTGCTGAGCACCTGTATATCGTACGCACAATCAACAGATCTCTCACGGCATAATTTTCTGTACGTAGGAGAATTTGATACCCGCAAGCCGGAATGTCAGTCTATATTCCTTGTCCGTAATGGTAAAGTGGCATGGTCTTATTCATTGCCATTACATAATTCTGCTGGCAAAATACAGGAATTCGATGATATAACAATGACATCGGACAGTGTCATTACTTATGCGGCTATGTCGAAAGTTGGGAAAATCAAGTATCCGGAGTCTACAACCATCTGGGAATTCATTTGTCCAGAAGGGACGGAATCCCATTCATGTCAGCCAATTGACGATGACCGGGTACTCATAGCCTTGAACGGAGTCCCTGGGAAACTGCTGATATATAATACACGTATTGATTCTTTAGCGAGGAAAGTCATAGTCCCCACTATCGGAACAAATACGCATGGCCAGTTCCGCCATGCCAGGATGACAAAAGACGGTACAATAACAACAGGTCTGTATCACGAGAAAAAGGCTGTCGAACTTGATATGTCTGGGAATATCTTATGGAGTGTCGATGCGGAAACTCCATGGTCAGTACTGAAGTTGGAGAATGGCAATTATCTTGTCAGCGGTGACGGACATGCGTATACCCGTGAGTTTGATACCAAAGGCAATATAATCTGGGAAGTGACCCAGAAAGATGTCCCATTCAAGCTGTTTAACAACCAGACAGCCTTGAGATGTCGTAATGGCAATACCATAATCTGCAATTGGGTGAGTGGTGACCCGGGAAATTGGCCCGGCACAATTCAATTTTTCGAGATCACTCCACAAAAAGAGATAGTTTGGAAAGTATCCTCATGGGATAATCCTGATTTAGGTCCATGCACATACATCCACCTACTCGATGAATAGGATTACAGTAGCTTAGAATGACCTTATCAGTCAGAAGTGATCTCTACATGCGAAAGGGATGGATTGTCGCGCACCACGTTTATATGCACGGGTATGCGCTCCTTCATCTCAGGCACATGGCTTATAAGGCCGACCTTCCGGCCACCGATCTGATGCAGGCGCTCAAGGGTGTCCATGACATTGCCGAGATATTCCGGCGAAAGTGTGCCAAACCCCTCGTCAATGAAAATAATATCGGCACCAAGGCCACCACCCTTAAGATTCGCCAAAGCGAGAGCCAGGGCAAGTGAGGCCATGAAACTCTCCCCTCCAGACAGGATTGAAGCCGGCTGAGGAGCTGTGGGACGGTAACTGTCTCTGACCAATATTGCAAGAGTGCCGGGATTGCATGTGAGCGTATACCGGTCAGTGAAACTGCGCATATATAAATTGGCGTTGTCAAGCAGTCCACTCAATATGAAACTCTGAGCGATAGTGCGGAATTTAGATCCCTTCATATCACCGAGCCGGTTGTAAAGCCCCTCCCATCTGTCCTTTATCTCACGTGCCTCTTCCATTTTGCGAAGAAGTTTCTCCACCGATATCCTGTTCTCATGGTCAGTGTCGAGTTGGCGCATCAACTTTCCTATAAGTTGGCTTTTCTCCTCTATGCCAGTGTCCAGAGATTCGGCAGTCATCCTCATATTCTCCAAAGATTCCGGATCCTCACCGTTCTGCCATGGCGATAATGCATCGTGGTCACTTATCTGCGACAATAAAGCAGCTGTTTTAATCCTCCCCTCCTTAAGTGCGTCAAGATCTTCAGCAACCTCTTCAGAAAGACGTTTCATCTCAGCGGCATCCCTCCCCGACAGATCCGACAGATAATCCCTGCTGAAATCAGGATGTGCCGCGACAAAAGCTGAAATATCATCAGACTTGCGTTTGCAAGCGGACATATGCGTCTCACGCTCAGCCAATATTTTTTGCAAGGATATGAGAGCCTCCGAAGTCTTCTCTTTCATCTTCAGGCAATCGGCGCTATGTCTCTTCTCCTTTTTCTGAAGTTCTGTCAACTGCCTTAATGTCTCCTGCGCGATCTTCTGCCGTTGACGCACGTCATCAAGTTCCTTGCCTATGGCGGCTTTATCCTTCTCCCCTTTCTCCAAAGCCACCGTAATATCGACTCCTGCATATCCGGCCTTCTTCATAGCCGTCTGTAAAGAAACCTCGATGCCGGAAATCTTCTCCAGCTGCAACTTCATTTTCCTTTGGTCAATCTGTGTTTTCGCTAAGTCATCCTTATGGAGTCTATCCAATGCCTTAAGCTCTGACCTTAGGTTGAGACATTTCTCATCGGCCTCTTTTTTTCTATTTCTCAACGGCATAAGGGCAGATTCAAAAAAAGCGTCGCCAAGCTTTTTCTCAATCTTCGAGCCGCATACCGGGCAAATATCGCCACTTCTCAAAGTCGCCCTGAGCTCCTTCGCAGCCTCCGACATAGAGATTTCAGCGTTCTCAAGATCCCTGACGCATCTCTCCCTTTCCGTTTCTGCATCTTTCAACGGACTCTCAAGAGTCGAGATTCTAAGCTCTGTTTTTTCAAGAGATATCTTTCTCTCCTTAAGTCCCGCCTCAATCACCTCAAGGGCATGACTCTCACCTTCAAGGCTCCCGGCGAATGATATCATGCCGGAGATGTTGTCGAGTATGCCCACAAGCTCATGGCTTCTGTCATTGAGCTTCTCCGGTTCCATCGCCTCATACTCGCCATGTCTCTCCGCAACCGTCCGCTGTATTTCCGCAAGCATCTCAAGACCCTCTTTTTCATCCTGCCGGCATTTATCAAGACACTTTCTGAGAGAGGGTATCATCACATCATTCTTCTTTATAAGTGATTGTTCGATTCCTTCCTCCAGAATCAGCTTACGTACAACAGCCGTAGACGCGAAATCTTCCGTCAGTTTTTTAGTGGCAGTAAATCCGTCGTCGGAAGTCTTCCGTTCAAGTTCCTCCAGCCTTCGTTTTTCCTTTCCAAGCAAATCCACGAGTTCTCCCCGACGTTTCACCCAGTTAATTTTAGCAACGACCGCATCTTTATCCTTTCTCATTTCCTGTATTTCTCGTTCCATCCCCTCAAGCTGCTCTTTGGCAGCAGAAAGCTCTGATTCCGACATTATACGGATACCTTCGACGGAACGGCGCAACTCATCCCATACATTGCGGTGATATGAATACTTCTCCGCTATCATGATGCCCAGACGGGAGTAAACTCCGGTGCCTGTAAGTTTCTCAAGGATTTCCGATTTCTCCTCCTTACGGCTCTTCAGGAATCTCGTGAACTCCCCTTGCGCGAGCATCACCGTGCGGCAGAACTGCTCATACTGCAGACCTGTGATCTCCACTATCTTAGGGTTGATCTCCGTGGAACGGGAATCCGTGAAACTTCCATCGACAGCCTCCAGTCTCCTGGAAGGACGCAGCAGACGTTTTCCAGCTTTGTTGTGCGCCCTATGGATCTCCCACTGCGCGATATAGTCCTTACCATCGTTGCCGCTGAAGAAAAGCTCCGCGAAGCCTTCTCCCGCACCTCTGCGAAGAAGCTGGGAATTATCATTGGCGTAATATCTCGATGCCGCGTCGTCGGTCAGTTCTATCTCCTCTTTGGCGGAGGAGTTCATGCGGGGCGTCTCTCCGTAGAGCGCCAGACACACAGCATCGAGCAGTGTGCTCTTTCCGGCGCCGGTCTCTCCCGAGATAAGAAAAATAGGGGCATCGCCGAGAGGAGCAGCCGTGAAATCAATTTCAGCATCCTCTATCGACGCGATATTGTGAATGGTCAGTTTCTTGAGTCGCATGATCGCAGGGTATTAAACAAGGAAATCAGTAATCAGATATTTTTCTCGCGATCTATCTCGCCACATAAGCCTGTTATCATCTCCAGATAGCTTGATATCTCGTTTTCCGACAGTCCGAGAGCATTGAAATAGCGCTCTGCTATGGCCACAGGTGAAGATTCAATAAATTCTGATGCAGAGATTCCATCAAGCAATGTCACATCGGCCGCGGCCTTTATCTTCTCATATTTGAATGGACAAAGCCTGCACCTCTTCTCCCCGACCTTAGCGATGGCAAGCTCAGAAACATCTGCCGGAAGATCCTCCTCCTGCACTACATAAGGCCTGACATAGATATCCTCGTCATCCGGTATTTTCGAAAGCAAACGGAGTGTTTTCTTCAGGTCAGCACCCTCGGGAGGCACCGTGAGAAGTCTGCGCAAAGGTGGAATCTCTATAGTTCGTATTTCCGGGATCTGACCCTTTACAACGTTCACCACACTCACAGTATGCTTATAATCCTCATCGAAACCCATGGCCAACGGTGATCCTGAATAAGCCACGCGACCTCCCTGAAACGCCTGGCGTCTGTGTATATGACCAAGTGCCACATAGTCGAAACAGGCAGGGAATATATCGTCAGGGACAGAGTCAATACCGCCTATCTGAGGATCGCGGTGTCCTGTTCTGTCGCATCCGGCTACAGAGAGATGAGCCATGAGCACCGTAGGAAGTCCTTCGGTATTCTCCATCATAGCTGCCTGAGCGGTCGCATTGAAGAAGCTGCGCTGGGGACTCTCCTCTTCATTAACCCTCGGCATGAAGACTCCGTTGACAAAAGGCACTGCCGCCACGTATCCTTTATCACCAATCCTTATGATATTGTCAGCGAAATCATATACCCCCTCTTCACGCCTCACGGTGCCTATGACATGTATGCCCCCTACCTTCCATAGGTTTCTGTCAATGTCAATACGCGACGCACTGTCATGATTGCCCGCAGTGACTATGATTGACATCGAGGGCGATAGACTATGGATACGCAGCAGACGGTCTTTGAACATCCTCGAGACAGCGGCCGACGGTGAGGAGACATCAAATATATCTCCACTCACAAGAAATGCGTCGGGACTCTCATCTTTGACTATCTTCTCAAGACAGTCAAAAAGATAAAGGAACTCATCGGCGCGGTCATGACTGTAAAGCATGTTTCCCAGATGCCAGTCGGATGTGTGAATCAGTTTCATAGGATTTATATTTACGGCTGCAGTGTCGATATGATGTCACAACAGTTTATAACCACAAAATAACAATATAATTTTTTAACATGCAAATTTCTGTCGTCCGCGATGACAAGCCTCCTCTGATTTATATTCATTTTTAGCAGCTTCTAAATTTCACATTTTTACAAAATCTTAACAGGGACTGGATTGTTATTAAAACATACAGACTTATAAATATTCTAAAAACAACACATAATATGTCAAATTCTCCACAACATACGACAAGCAAAATCGAGCGGGTGAACTATCTTTTCAGAAAAGGGGGCATATATTCCATATTGCATCTGATCATCCTTGCGCTATCGATTTTTCTCGTGGTCTGTATCTCTATCGACACATTTCACAACGAGGCCTTCTACCGCGAGGCTAAGTTCATGAAAGTACAGCTCTGGATATGTATCGTCTTTCTCGCCGATTTCTTTATCGAGTTCCTGATAAGTCCTCATAAGAAGCACTATCTCGCCAGCCACTTTATCTTCTTTCTCGTCTCTATCCCTTACAACTTCATAATCGACCATTACGGATGGACCTTCTCCCCGATGCTGACTTATTGTATCAGGTATATTCCACTTGTCAGAGGCGGATACGCCCTTGCCATAGTCGTAAGCTGGTTCACCTCCAACAAAGCGGCCGGACTTTTCGTATCGTACCTTGCCACACTTCTCTTCACGATATATTTCTCCTCGCTCGCCTTCTATCTTTTCGAATACGGCTCCAATCCCTTGGTCAACGACTACTACGACGCGCTGTGGTGGGCGGCAATGGACGCAACAACCGTAGGATCAAATATCGTGGCTGTCACGCCTGTCGGCAGGGTGTTATCCGTACTTCTCGCCGCCATAGGCATGATGATGTTTCCGATCTTCACCGTCTATATCACCAATCTCCTCACAAAACATCATCAGGACGGATCAAGTATCAACACCTCGGCATTCACCACCCCACTCTCTTACAGCACCTCGGGAAGCCAGGCCACGTCAGGGACTGATGCCCCGGCAACAATCGCAGAATCCAATCAACCCGCTCAATAATTAAATAGGGTGTTCAGTTTGATATTCCAAAATTAACTCGCATTTTTGAGAGTCCTGGAGCGAAGCGCCACCCGGTTTTCGG
>PPYF01267819.1_pt1 | contig 20776 bp, 20 predicted proteins | sample 1559871 | NCBI WGS metagenome assembly PPYF01 (sample SAMN08240021, study PRJNA423297) | Human gut metagenome, whole genome shotgun sequencing project.
GCGGGGAAGAACCGGCGTGCGTCAAGGGTTGCCCCAATCGAGCCTTGGTTTGGGTAGAAGCGGGGGGTGCTGCCAAGTGAAGTATGTGATCATCGGTGCCTCTGCCGCCGGACTGGCTGCGGCGGAGCAAATTCGCAAGACGGACCCGGCAGGCGCGGTTACCCTGCTGACTCGGGAGACGGATCTGCCGTACTCTCGTCCGTCTATCAGTTATTACTTAAAGGGCCTGGTGCGGCGGGGTCAAATGCGCTTGCGCACCCCGGCTTACTATAAAGAACAAAAAATAGAGATCGTCACCGACGTAGAGGTGACCGCCATTGATCGGGCGAAAAAGACCGTTAAGTGCGGGCGCAAGGCGTATAGCTATGATAAGCTGTGCCTGTGTACCGGCTCCGTGCCCTTTGTGCCGCCGATGCAGAATGTAAGCGGCAAGCGCAATGTATGCGGCTTTTTGACCGCGGCAGATGCCCAGGCTGTGCACGATCTGGCAAGTGCGAACACTCGCGCCGTGGTGATCGGTGCCGGGCTGATCGGTATGAAGGCCGCCGAAGGCTTGAGCAAAATTTGCAAAAGCGTAGATGTGGTGGAACTGTCCGGTCGGGTATTGCCCTCTATTTTAGATGAAAAGAGCGCCAAGCTGGTGCGCCGCCATTTAGAGCACCACGGTCTGCGCTTCCACCTGGGTCAAACGGTGACCCGGGCCAAGTGCAGCGGTAAGACGGTGCAGCGGGTGGTGCTGCAAAACGGCAAGGAACTGCCCTGCGATCTGCTGGTGGTGGCAGTGGGCGTGCGCCCGGCCACGGCACTGGCTGAGGCGGCGGGTCTGACAGTGGAGCGGGGAATTATCACCGATCCGGCCACCATGCAGACCTCGGACCCGGATATTTACGCCGCCGGGGATTGCGCCGTGTCTGTGGACATGTTGGACGGCAGTAAGAAAATCTTGGCTCTGTGGCCCAATGCAGTGGCACAAGGGCGTGCCGCAGGCAGCCAAATGGCCGGCGGCGACCTGACCGTCGGCGGTACCTATGCGGTGAACGCTATTGATTTTTACGGTCTGCGCATTTGCACCTGTGGGCTGATCAACGCTAAGGGAGACGGTTATACGGACCGTGTGGCTGCCGCAGACGATAGCTACAAGCGCCTGGTGTTCCGGGACGGCAAGCTGGTGGGCTATGTGCTCATCAACGCCAGCGAGAACGCCGGAATCTATACATCTTTGATCTCCGGCGGTGTGCCGTTGGAGGGTTTGCAAGGGGATTTGATGGATAGTCCCAATCTGTTCTGGTTCCCCAAGGAGACCCGGATCACCAAGTTGAGAGGAGGCGTGCAGCTGTGAGTATTGAGGCAGGACTGTGCAAGTATGCAGAGCTGAACGACAAAATTAAGCAGGAGCTGCGCACCAAGAAAAAGGTAACGGTCACGGCGGTGAACGGTCAGCGCTATATCGGCTGCGCCCTGGACGCAGGCAAAACCATTCAGGTGCACGGCACCCCGGGCAATGATATGGCTTGCTACTTAAATGGTGGCAAGGTAGAGGTGTTTGGCAACTGCCAGGATGCAGTGGGCAACACGATGAACGGCGGCGAGATCGTCATTCACGGCCACGCCGGCGACGCTATGGGCTATGGTATGCGGGACGGCCAGATCTTTGTAGAGACCAATGTGGCCTGCCGCGGCGGAATCCACATGAAAGAGTTTGAACAGATGAAGCCGGTGCTGGTGATCGGTCGCAATGCCGGTTCCTTCTTGGGCGAGTATATGGCCGGGGGCACCATTGTGCTGCTGGGGCTGGGTATGAAGCGAGGCGAAAAGCTGTTTGGCACCCACTGCGCCTCCGGTATGCACGGGGGCAAGATCTTTGTGCGGGGCAGCTTCCCCAAGGAGAACATCAGCCCGAACATTAAAGTGACGGCCTTAACGGACGCGGACCGGCAGGAATTGGAAGGGTATTTGAAGAAATACTGCAAGTATTTTGGCGTTTCCATGGACGAGATCATGAAAAAACCGTTCAAAAAGTTGGCTCCCGCCACCTCCAGACCTTACGCAAACCTTTACACGCCCAACTAATGGTATTATAATAGAGAAAAAGCGACAACCACACGGGATAGGAGAGAGCGATGTTCGATAGTTTGCACGAGGAATGCGGTGTTTTCGGCGTATTTGAAAATCAGACCACCACGGTGGCCCAGACGGCGTATCTGGCTCTGTTTGCCTTGCAGCACAGAGGACAGGAGAGTTGCGGCATTGCCGTGAATGACGACGGCGTGTTTCGTCACCATCGGGGCGACGGACTGGTGCCGGATGTGTTCAGCAAGGAGCAGCTGGCTGCCCTGGGTACAGGTAATATGGCCATCGGTCATGTGCGCTACTCCACCACCGGCGGCAAAAATGCCAACAATATTCAGCCCCTGGTCATTCGCCATATCAAGGGTAATTTGGCGGTGGCACATAACGGCAATTTGGTAAACGCCCCGGAGCTGCGCCGCCAGTTTGAGCTGAAGGGCGCCATTTTTCACGGCACATCGGACACCGAGTCCATTGCCTATTCTATTGTAGAGGAGCGCCTGCATAGTAAGAGCACGGAAGAGGCGATCGAAAAAATCATGCCCCGGCTGCAAGGGGCATTCTCTTGCGTGGTGATGACTGCCACCAAACTCATTGCGTTTCGTGACCCCAACGGCTTTCGGCCTCTTTGTCTGGGTAAGACTGCGGACGATGCTTATGTGGTGGCGTCGGAGAGTTGTGCGCTGGATTCCATCGGCGCTCACTTTGTGCGGGATATTGCTCCCGGCGAGATCGTTGTGATCAGCAAGGAAGGCGTGCGCTCCATTACCACCCATTGCGGCGGACCACGCCATATTTGTGTGTTTGAGTACATCTATTTTGCTCGGCCGGACAGTGTGATTGAGGGCGTGTCTGTGCAGCACGCCAGAATGCGGGCCGGTGCGTACCTGGCGAAGGAGCACCCGGTAGACGCGGATATTGTCATCGGCGTGCCGGACAGCGGCCTGGACGCCGCCTTGGGCTATGCCCAGGAGAGCGGCATCCCTTACGGCATTGGATTTATCAAGAACCGCTACATCGGCCGCAGCTTTATTCAGCCTACCCAAGGTCAGCGTGAGGACGCGGTGAAGATCAAGCTGAATGTACTGCGAGAGAATATCAAGGGCAAGCGGGTGGTGATGATCGACGACTCTATCGTTCGCGGCACCACCAGCGCTCGGATTGTCAGTCTGCTGCGAGAGGCCGGCGCCACCGAGGTGCATATGCGGGTTTCTGCCCCTCCGTTTCGGCATCCTTGCTTCTTTGGAACGGACATTGACAGCGAAGAAAACCTGATTGCATGCAAATTTCACGAAATTTCTGAAATTTCTTGCCAATTAGGGGTTGACAGCTTGGGGTATCTTAGTGTAAAATCTACTCACGAACTTGCGAAGGAGTCCGGATTCGATTTTTGCGACGGTTGCTTCACCGGCCATTATCCCATCCCCACCCCGAAGCAGCAGTCCAAGGATAAGTTTGAGGAAAAGCTGAATCAGTTCTCCTCTTACTACCAGGTCTTGGATTAAAAGTGAATAAGCGGACGCACCCAGCGCCCGCTGTATATGGAGAGTTGTCCGAGCTGGCCGAAGGAGCACGATTGGAAATCGTGTAACATCTAAACGGGTGTTCGAGGGTTCGAATCCCTTGCTCTCCGCCAAAAAAGCCCCGAATGGCGCGTGATTGCGCGAAATTCGGGGCTTTCTTTCTTTGCTTTTTTCTGTTTTGCACTTGTGGCAATTTGTGTGCCTGTGTAGGCATTGAACGGCATTTTTGTCTTACTTTTGTCTTACTCGTTCAGGAAGAAACAAAGGCGCTTAACTGCTCGGCGGCACGCTGTGCTCTGCTCTGTCGAATGTGGGTGTACACATCCATAGTCAGTTCTATCTTGGAGTGCCCCAGTAGCTGGGCAGCGTCCTTGGCCGATAGATCGGCGTCAAAGCAGATGGTGGCAAAGGCGTGTCGCAATTGGTACGGGGTGAGTAATCGCCCCGGCGCCCGCTGGGCAAGGGACCCGGTGACAGGACAGTCTATAACCGTACCGGCAGATATGACTTGTGTCCAGGGGTATAAGATATATGTGGAGAAGAGAACGCCAAATCTAACTGAAGAGGAAGGATACGCAGTCAAACGCTGGGTGTCCAGTGACTTCTACGCTATCAATGAGAAGTTACGGCGTGGTATAGGATTGACAAACGAAGAAAAAGAGGCTATAACTAACTTAGATCATGCGCCGGGAAATTTCCCAGATATACCGGATCGGTAAAACGCTCTTTGGTTATATCCGATCCAACGGAACTGCAAAGGTTTGTAAACACGCATACGGTCGGCAACACGGTTACTTACAACGAGTACATAGCTGCAACCTGCGGAAAGACCTATAACCCGGACGCAGAGGTGCAAATCTATATTCCGCACAGCAAGAACGGACGGGATATTCGTTCCGTCAATCCTGATGAGCAGGAAGTGCTCTATGAACGGAATAGTAGCTTTGAAGTTCTTAATGTCATTCAAAGAGAACAAGAGGTAAAGATCTTTTTACGCGAATTGTAGGAGTGAATTATGGAAGAAAAAAAGCTGTTTACCGCTCCACGGTGGAATGATGTGCCGCAGGCAACGGTAATTGGGCACAGAGAAATCAGCGAAAAAGAGAAAAGACAGATTATGCAAGAAGTCGTAGACGAACTATATGACGGAAAATGGCCAGAGGATTGGCTGGAGGCCATGGAATAAAATCATAATCCACAGAAAGCAGAGTTGCAGATTGCGACCCTGCTCTTTTTATACCCATTTTCAGGCTATGCCTGTGGGATATATCATTTAACGAACCGGCAGCGTACGGTTTGGGAAAGGAGTCAGCAATGACAAAACACAATGCCGAGATGGAAAGCAGCAGAGAACAGAGCCGGGTGTGCGCACGCCTGCCGCTGAACCTCCAGCTGTTTGCCGAAGAACCCGGCGAAGCAGGAGCAGATACCAACACAGAGGGGGCAGCGGGCAGCACCGGCGCCGGTCTCTGTGATTGCCGCTATGGTGAAAAGAGCAGCCGATTGCATTTTTGTTCTTGCAAAGCGTTCATTTCCGTTGCCCAAATGATTGTTTGAAAACCGGGCTTTTCTGTTTGTCAGAGTATAAAATATTGTTGCTTCGTTGTATGATGACGGATTTTGGCTGAAAATTGCATTTTTTCAAAAAAGTTAGTGGTCGGTATTGACAAATATTACTCTTTTGTAGCATAATAGCTGAGAGGAGGAGTGAAAATGGTCATAGAAGAGACGCGGGATTTAGCCGAAACTGCGGATTGTGTAGTGATCGAAGCCATTTTAGTGGATGACGGATTGCGTTACAAACAGCTTTCCGTCGGCATCAAAGACGAAAACGGCGACATTATTCGTATCGTCCCCATTTCAACCGTTCTGATCTAGCAAAGAAGCCGAGCAGTGTGAAACTGCTCGGCTTTCTTTTTGCAAAAAAGATCTTTGGAATAGACGATTTAAGAAAACTTGAACACTGTATAGATGCGTTGCGGATCATACCGGGCAAGGGGTGAGCGTTTCGGGATTGGTACAGACAAAAGTTTACAAAAAGCAAATTTATGGTGTGAATTTATGTTTTTTGTTAAAAAAGCAATTTCGTTTATGGCACCTTGGTGCGCAATTATTTCGACATTTTCTTGTGCCCGAAAAACAGGACACGACTTCCGGTATTCTTGTGTTGCAAGCGAAAGGAATGCGGTGATGATCGTATTCCGGACAACACAATTTGATACAATGGAGGAAACGGTATGAACGAATTTGATCGGGTAATCGGCTATGACACAATTAAAAACGAGTTGATGCAAATTGTAGATATGGTGCACAACAAAGAGCGATATGAAGCGCTGGGCGCCAGAATGCCCAGTGGTGTGTTGTTGTACGGGGAACCGGGACTGGGCAAAACGCTGCTGGCTAAGTGTTTTATGCAGGCCAGTGGGCTGACCGCCTATACCTTGACCAATAACAAAGGCGGTGACGCGTTCGTAAATGAAATCACGGCCACTTTTGAAAAGGCCAAGGCCAATGCGCCGTCCGTGATCTTCTTAGACGATATGGACAAGTTTGCCAACGACGACGAGCGGCATTGCGACGCAAAAGAATATGTTGCCGTTCAGGCGGGCATTGACAGTGTAAAAGGTTGTGATGTTTTTGTGATCGCCACAACCAATGCTCTTAGAAAGCTGCCTGATTCACTGATTCGTTCCGGTAGATTTGATCGAACGATTGTTATTAAAGCACCGACACAGGAAGATGCGGCAAAGATTATTAAGCATTATATGAAAAACAAAAACATTTCACCAAATGTTGATTTTGATGATCTGTGCAAAATGATGTCCTATCACTCTTGCGCAGATCTGGAAACCGTGCTGAATGAAGCGGCAATTTGCGCTGCTTATAACAGGAAAAACACGATTGAAATGGAAGAACTGGTGGACGCGGTTTTACGAATTCAATATAATGCGCCGGACGATTGTCTGTTGAAAGATAAGGATGAAGTAAAAAAGATTGCGCTGCACGAAGCGGGACATTTGGTTGTAAGTGAGCTGGTTCGCCCCGGAAGTGTTGGCTTGGCATCTGTGCGCACAAAAGGTCGAAACAGTATGGGCGGCTTTGTACACCGGTGCGCTGAATTGGACGGAAGATCTTATGTGATTGTGTGCTCCCTAGCCGGAAAAGTCGCTACAGAAATGTACAATCCGGAGTCCTGTGCAAGTGGATGTGAGTCGGATCTGAACAGTGCCATTCAATCCATTCGCGACGGTTTAACAGAGTTGGGCACAAGCGGTGTATCGTTTCTGGAATATGAGCGCTTTGGGTACGAATTATCCGACAGAGCTTATGATAACAGAGAGGCCGTGGTGCATGCAGAACTGGAGCGGTATTTGCGTAAGACCAGAAATCTGCTGATCCAAAATCGGGAATTCCTGGAGAAGATCACAGACGCTCTTGTGCAAAAAGAAACGCTCTTGTGCTCTGACATTCAAAAGATCAGAGAAAGCGTAACTGTTACGGAATTTGTAGCGTAGGTGAAGCGAAAGATATTGTGTCAAAGCGGGACAAGTGTTGACAAAACAGTATGAATTTGATAATATCATATTGTCAAAAAGACAGGAGTGGTGATATGGAAAAAAGATTAGAATATGCTTTGGAGTTTTTGATGTACAGTTATTTTGGTGCGACTTTTAAGCATTGTGATGGCGAACTATCTGAAATTGAAAAATGTGCAGCAGCTAAGGCATATAATGATGCGACAATGCGTGCGGCTCTTGTCACAAAGGATAAGACGCTTGAAGATAAAAACGGTTATCAAGATGCAATTCGATTTGCTGTCAAAGACACTTTGGTTGCTGAAATTGTAAAAATGTTTTCGTCAGAGAATGTGCTTGAGCATGACTGGCATGAGAAAATCTGCAAGAAGTTGGTTGAGTCGTTTAATAAAGAATACAGTGATTGGTTTAAATGTAGTTGGAGCGATCAAGATTGCGACGCAGCTTTTACATATGGCAATGCACAGAAATTTGTCAATATGTATGTAAAATATCTTTATATTCTGACGGTGCTTGCCGCACAGTATGAAAAAAATGAAGTTGCTGAGAAATGGACCGAAAAATACAAATGGATGTTTGATAGGACCAGTGAATTCCAGGTTCCTATTGACCGCTACATTTTAAGTTGTATTGGTGATAAGGAAACGGCGTGGAGTAAAATCCAAGATGAAACCGAATATGAAAATTTGCGCAAAAAAATCGATTTTGGCTTTGACGATGAAAACGATAAATGGATAGAAAAAGCGCAAGCCGCTTCCCGAAAGGACCAAGATAAGAGACGAGAGAAGAATGAAAAAATATTGAAATCAGTTTAATAACAACAAAGCAATAAAAATCACCCCTACACCTATTCGTAGATGTAGGGGTGATTCTATTTTTCCAATGCTTCATAAATCTTGTTAAATACCAGCTGGTTGGGATAGTAGCGGTAATCTCGAAAAATGTCTATACCGCGTTTTTCATAGTGTTCTAAGATGGCGGCGGCGCAAGCGGCAGAACGGCTTTGACCGTAATTGCACTGGCAGATGATGGCGTCGCCCTTGTTTACTGCCTCTTTAACAAAAGCGGCAATGACGTCCGCCTCCGGCAAATAGGTGCCATAGGTCAAGCCGTAATCCGGTAAGATCTCTTTATCAATATCAAATACGGCTACCTGCAACAGCATATCGGGCTTGCCTTTGTAATCCACCGGTCCTTGGTTGTCGCTGCGGATCCCGGGCGGATCGTAAAAACTGATCACGGCCGTATGGGGCGGAAACTCCGCTTGAATACGCTTTTCAATTTCTTTTTTGGAATAAATCTGAACGTCCATTTTGGGCTCCTTTCTTTTGTCGCTTTTATTATAGCAGATGCTGTGATAGGAAATAAGTCCATGTCCTGATTTTTGCGCACCGTGTATTATACAATTTTTCTGCAAGCGAGAGAAAGCAGCAAAAATGCGAATTGCTTGCAATGCACATTAAAGGATAATCGAAAAAAACCAGGGAGGCGTATGTATGATGCAGGAAAAGGGCGATGAACCGGTTGTAAAGCTGGCAAAGGATTTTATTGAAAACTGCAAGGATTTTGAGGTCAGAGAATTACCTCAAAAGGAACAGGCGAAAAGCGCCGATGATCCAAGAACAGAACAGACGGATGATTTGCGAGTTGTGCAATATGATGAGTATGTTAAAACACGAACAAGCCATAGGTTCCTTGGAGGAGAAAAGTACTTGGAAATAGAGCAACTGGATGAAACGGATATCTTAGAGAAAGGCGGACTGAAGATCTTTTATAACGAGGAGATGGACCTAAAGGTAGAATGGGCGACAACATCTATCATGCTTCAATCGTTGTATATCGGTGAGCATGTTTTGAGTTTGTCTCCTGTTTCAAAGTTTGACATTGGGCAATATTGTTCTACGATAAAGGAGAAGTGGGGCGAAGGCAATGTGGCCTCCTGGTTTAAGAATAAGCCGCTGTATGTTTGTGAATATGTTGAAAACGAAGGTCTGATGACTTGTATTGACCAATTAGTGCCAAAAATAGAAGCGCTTCAAATTACCTTGCTTTATTTGCCAAAGCTCGAATGTGCGCTTGCCAATTGCAGTGATCAGGAGCAGATGCAAATTTTAAAATCTTTGAATGATTTTGCGTACAAAAATCATATTTGTATTCTTGCTGCGTTGCAGCCGTATAGGGACGCACCATATGGTTTCAATGTGTTTAATTCAATGCGTTATGTTCAGCATAAAATTTTAGAAAAAGCGGTACCGAACCGGGCAATTTATTTTGTCAGTTATTCGTATGATTACAGTCGTGCCGAGATTGCTTGGTGGGATTGTTCCATATATGCTTCACGACGGCTTTCTATCAAAATGCCTGAGAACATTTATTGCCGGGATGTTGAGTAAATGGGCGTACCGAGTAAGACAGAGGTGCCTTTACAATCTCTCATGTACGAAAAAAGTCACATGTGCTATTGCATAATGTAGGCATACGGTATAAAATGAGTGTGAGGTGAACGGTATGTTGGGCGCCAGACCTAAGAAAATGATGAATTTGTATATTCTGGATATACTGAAACGGAATACGGATGCAAATCATCCGGTAACGCAAAAGGAAATACAGCAGCGACTGGAAAGCGAATACGATATGGTTGTGGACCGAAAGGCGGTAAAAGCCAATTTGGAGGACTTGATCAACGACGGTTCGTACAATATCGAGTACGCGACAAAGGTGCGCTTTACCCCGAATGCGAAAACGGGGGAACTGGAGAAAAACGAAATTTTGACCGGGTTTTATTATAACAATGTATTTACGGATTCGGAATTGCGGTTGCTGATGGATTCCGTTTTATTTTCTCGGAGTATTCCGGCCACCTACAAGAAAGAGGTGCTGGGCAAATTGAAGGGCTTGTCCAACAAGTATTTTAAGTTCAGCACCGGGAATATTCAGTCTTATGAATCCGTAGATAGGGAAATCAATAAAGAATTATTCTACACCATAGAGGTGCTGGACGAAGCGATTTCCAAAGGATTGCAGGTAAAATTCCTGTATAACGAATATGGTACGGACAAAAAGTTGCACCACCGACTGAACGAAGATGGTCAGGCGCGAGAATATGTGATCAATCCATACACTATGGTCGCAAACAGCGGCAAATATTATCTGATCTGTAACTATGACAAATACGATAACCTATCCCATTATCGTCTGGATCGGATCAGCAATATTGAACTGCTGGATACACCCAGAAAGCCGCGAGAACAGGTGCAAGACCTGGTTGGTCTGGATGTGGCGCAGTATATGGCGGAGCATATTTATATGTTTGATGGCAAGTCGATCCGTGCGCGGTTTGAAATGCCTCGTTATTTGATTAGTGATGTGTTGGACTTTTTCAAGGCCAATGTGGACTTTGAAGATTTGGACAAAGACCGGGTGCTGGCCACAGTGAAGGTGAATGAGAACGATATGCGCCTTTGGGCACGACTGTACGCAGGGCAAATCAAAATTACAGAGCCCAAGGCATTGGCAGCGCTGTGCAAGCAGGATTTGGCAGATGCGATAGCGCTTTATGAAGAGTAAAAAGGGGCACTTGTCGGATAAACCGGCACGCATTTGTATGTCCGTTTTGCACTTGCCGGTATCCACGATCGGCTGGGGCTTGCCAACCGGCGCGGTGTTGTGTATAATGAAAACACATGATGCGGTGCGGAGGTATGTTTATGAGAAAATCGTCGGTCGGGTCGGCTGTTTTGGGCCTTTTGGCGGTAACGGTGGCGTCCATTGGAGCGACGGCGGTACTGATGCTTTTGCCGTTTCCCAATGATCGGGCGTTATTTGGCTGCGCCGGTGCCATAACGGCGGTGCTGTATTTTGGCTACGGTCGATGGATTGGCAGCAGGCAGAGCACCAAGGTGGCAGGGCTTGTGATGATCCTGGCTGCCGCAGTGCAAGTGTTGTGGTTGGTGGTTCTTTACGGTGCAGTGCCGAAATGGCTCTTAGGGATCGCCGGGTGCGCGCTGCCTTTTGCGGCGCTCGTAGACGGCGGTACGGGCAGCAGAGAACTGCTGGCACTGGTGCCGGCCTTTGGCAATGTGCTGTTTTTACTGCTGGGGGACTTGAGCCGACGGCGGTTGAAAAAGTGCAAATAGAAGTCATGATGAAAAAAGGAACCGCGGTGTCAAACTGCGGTTCCTTTTGTACATTGCGTTATTTGACGGTGAAGAAGCTACCGTACTCTGGGTCGCTGCGCATGGAGTAGGTGTCGGCAGGACTGACGATAATATGATCCAGCAGCTGCACATGAATGGAACGCAGAATGGAAAGCAGACGAATGGTGAATTCCAGATCCTGCGCAGAGGGTTGGGCCTTGCCGCCGGGATGGTTGTGTGCCAGCATAACAGCATTGGCGTTGTCTCGCAGAATATGTTCCATCAAAGTGCGCTGATCCACAGCGGCCAGGTTGACGCTGCCGCTGCCTACGGCGTGGGTTTGCAGGATTTTGGCACTGCCGTCCAGGGTGACCAAGTACACCTGCTCGGTGGTTTTGTCCCGTAACAGATTGGCAAAGTAGGCGCAGGACTGGGCGGCATCCGTCAGGTGCTTGACCGGTTTGTTTTGATTTTGACGGATCCGCCGGTTCAGGTCCCGTACCAGCAGAATCTGTACGGCGGTCTGTTCGCCGACGCCCGGCACTTGTTGCAGATCTGCTGCGCCGGCGGCAAACACCTGCTCCAGTGAGCCGAAGCGGTTAATGAGCGCATAGGCAATGGGCTTTACATCTTTGCGGGGAATGCTGATGGACAGCAGCAATTCCAGCAACTGGTGGTCCGGCATAGCGTCGCCGCCGCCTTGCAGATAAGCGGCACGCATACGGGCTCGGTGCCCATCCCTGCTGATTTCCATTCATATCCCTCCTGACCCTGAAAGCAAAAAAGGCGTGCCTCCGCATTTGCGGAGAACACGCTCTTGTGTTCTACTGTATATTATACAAGAAAATGTGGCGTTTGTAAAGACGATTACTTACCCGGTGCGTCGCTGCGGCCCACCAGGTAATCCAGGGTCACATCATAGTGGTCTGCCAGTTTGCAAAGGGCTGCCAGGGGGATTTCCCGCTGGCCGTTTTCATACATGGAATAGGTGCTTTGACCCACATTCAGCAAGGCTGCCATTTGCCGCTGCGTTTCGTCCCGGTCCTCTCGTAAATCCTTTAGCCGCACGGCAAATTCCCTCCTTGGTACTCAGTATAGCTATTGTACAAAATCCGCTGAACGACATTTGTAATTATCACGAATTGTGATACTTTTTGTGACGAACTTTGACCTTTTGTGACAATATTGTCATTTTATAAAAATAGATTGACTTTCCGGGTCTATCCGTGTATTATTGTATCAATGAACTGTACTACGCACCATAATACGGTGAGAACGGCGAATCTTTCGCATATCTTTAGATTTTGTTGCGTTTCTTTTTAGGTTTTTATGATTGAATAATGGTAAGACGATTTGTTAAGTAGGTGAACAAAATGAAAAATGTACTTGAATTACTGGAACGCACTGCGGCGCGTTTGCCAAGGCAGACCGCCTTTGCAGATCAGCAGTGCAGCTATGACTACCAAACGGTGGTGAACATTGCCGAATCCGTGGGCAGTGCGCTGGCCGCGAATGGAGAACGAAATTGCCCGGTGGCGGTGCTGATGGAACGGGGCGCACCCTGTTTGGTGACCCTGATGGGGGTGCTGTACAGCGGCAACTTCTATGTGGTGCTGGACCCGGAAATGCCCGCCGAGCGGGTGAATAAGATTTTGCGCACCTTGCAGCCTACGGCACTGATCTGTGACGAGGCCCACAAGGATGACCCGGCCGGATTGGATTACGACGGCAAGGTGTATAGCGCAGAAGCGCTGGCGGCCGGTCAGGCACAGCCGGAGCTTTTGCAAACGGTGCGCCGCCGTATGATCGATACGGATCCGGCCTATGCCATTTTTACCTCCGGCTCCACCGGCAACCCCAAGGGCGTGGTGGTGAACCATCGCAGCGTGCTGGCGTATTCCGCTTGGGCGGCCGATACCTTTGGCATCAGCGAAAAGACGATTTTCGGCAACCAAACGCCCTTTTATTTCAGTATGTCGGTGACGGATATTTACGCTACGATTCGCACCGGAGCGCAGCTACATGTGATCCCCAAGTCGTATTTCTCCTTCCCGGCTCTGCTGATCCGCTACCTGAATGAGCGGCAGGTAAACACCATTTATTGGGTGCCCTCCGCCCTGTCCATTGTGGCCAACTTAAAGGTGCTGGACTTTATGATGGCGGAGCATATTGAAAAGGTGCTGTTTGCCGGTGAGGTCATGCCTGCCAAGCAGCTGAATTACTGGCGCAGCAAGTATCCGAACGCCCTGTTTGCCAACCTGTTTGGCCCGACGGAAACCACGGATATTTGCACCTACTACATTGTGGATCGGGAGATCAAAGACACGGAGAGCGTGCCCATCGGCATTGCCTGTGACAATTGCGACAGCTTTGTGGTTACCGAGGACGGGCGGCTGGCCGGAATCGGCCAGGAGGGCGAACTGTACGCCAGAGGTTCGTTCCTGGCTATGGGCTACTATAACGACCCGGACAAGACGGCGGCTGCCTTTGTGCAAAATCCGCTGCAAAGTCACTATCCGGAGCGGGTGTATAAAACCGGCGACTTGGTGCGGTGGAATGAACGGGGCGAGCTGATCTATCTCTCCCGCCGGGACTTCCAGATCAAGCACATGGGCTACCGGATCGAACTGGGCGAGATTGAGGCGGCTGCCACGGCCCAACCGGGAGTGGATGTGTCCGTGTGTTTGTACGACCAGGCGGCGGATCAGCTGATTTTGATCTATGTAGGTGCTAAGGCGGAGCAGGAGACCGTGCGGCAGGCATTGCAGGCAGCGCTGCCCGCCTATATGCTGCCGGCCAAGGTCATTCAGGCCAAGACCATTCCCTACAACCAAAACGGCAAGACCGACCGAAAGGCGTTGGCTGCCGCATACTTTAACAAAGCTGACTAAAGTCCATTCAAAAATTTATATATAATGAAAAAGGAGAACTAAAAATGGAAGAATTGCTTGAAATCTTGGAAGAAATGAAACCCGGTGTAGACTTTAAGTCTGAGAAGCACTTGATTGATGACAAGGTGTTTGACTCTCTGGCGATTATGGCGCTGGTGGCAAAACTCAGCGACGAATTTGATGTGGAGATTACCCCGCTGATGATCGTGCCGGAGAACTTTCAGTCCGCCCAGGCGATGTGGCAGATGATTGAAAAATTGCAGGACGAATAAAAATTATACATAAGGTAAGCAAGTTATGTCATTTACATCTGTTACTTACTTTCTCTTTGTAGGGATCAGCCTGCTGATTTATACCATTGTGCCCAAGCGGGCCAAATGGTGCGTGTTGCTGGGTGCCAGCGCCGTTTACTATGTGATGGCAGCGGGGCTGCGCACGCTGTGGCTGGTGGCAGCCATCCTGATCGTATACGGCGGTGGGCTGCTGCTGGGCCACCTGAATGATCAGGGCAAAGCCCGGCGCAAGGCAGCTGCCGACAAAGAGGAAAAGAAACAAATTCGCAAAAAATATGACGCCAAGAAGCGCGCGGTGGTCACCGTGGCGGTACTGGGCGTCTTTGGGTTGCTAATAGCCTTAAAATATGTAAATTTCCTGGGAGAGAGCGCCTACGGCATTGCCGGGCTGTTTGGCAGCACGAGCGCCTATCAGCCGGTGCAAATTCTGCTGCCCCTGGGTATTTCTTACTATACCCTGTGTGCGGTCAGCTATGTGGTGGATGTGTACAGAGGTAAGTACAAGCCGGAGCGTAACTTCTTCAAACTGGCGCTGTTTCTCAGCTTTTTCCCCCAAATGACGGAGGGCCCTATCGGCAAGTATGAGATCATGATGCCCCGGTTGGTGGAGGGCCACAGCTTTGACTTTGAGCGAGATGCCCAAGCGGTGATGCGCATCTTTTGGGGTATGTTTAAGAAGATGGTCATTGCCGACCGAGCCAACCTGTTTGTTACCGGTGTGTTTGATAACGGCGACCAGGCCGGGTCTATGGTGCTGCTGGGCACCCTGCTTTATACTGTGCAGATCTACTGCGAATTCTCCGGCTGTATGGATATTGTGTGCGCCACCGGCCAGCTGTTTGGGGTGGAGATGCAAGAGAACTTCCGTCGCCCTATTTTCTCCAAAACCATCAACGAATTTTGGCAGCGGTGGCACATTACCCTGGGCGCGTGGATCAAGGAGTATGTGTTCTTCTCCGTGTCCCTATCCAAGGGGCTGATGAATTTAAGTAAGCATACCAGAAAGAAATTAAACGATTATTTTGCCAACCTGGTGCCCATGACCTTTGCACTGTTTTGTGTGTGGTTCTTTAACGGCATTTGGCACGGCGCCAGTTGGAAGTATGTACTCTACGGGCTGTATTATTACATCTTAATGATGATCGGTATGTATCTGCGCCCGGTGTCGGACAAGCTGCTGCACGCACTGCATATTGCGCCGGAGAGTAAGGGCTTTGCCCTGTTCCAGATGGTGCGTACTTTCCTGATCGTCAATGTGGGTATGATGCTGTTCCGCTGCCGCACCATTTCCCAGTGGGGCCAGAGCCTGGCGCGTATCTTTACGGATTTTGACGGCGCTTGCTTAACCAACGGCACGGTGCTGTCCCTGGGTAACGACTGGCAGGATTTCCTGATTATGGGTATTGGCGTGCTGGTGGTAGGCATTGTAGAGGTGCTGCAAGAGAAGGGCCACACCATTCGCACGGAGCTGGCTCGCCGTCCGGTAGTGCTGCGGTATGCGGCGTTCTTGGCGCTGATTATCGGTGTGATTGTATTTGGTGCTTACGGTACCGGCTATGAAACGGTAGCGCCTATTTACGGTCAATTCTAAGGAGGGGTGCATGATGACTGCAAAGACTAAGTTGATATTGAAAAATTGCACCCGCCTGGTGTCCTTTATTTTGATTTTGCTGCTTTTGCTCTACGGTATTTCCTTTCTATTGGAGCCGAAGAACAATGATGACGCAGCCGGGTTTGTGAACCCCAACGCCAGCGGCTATCTGTCGCTGGAGAAGGACACGCTGGATGTGTTTATTGTAGGCAACAGTGATGCTTACAGCGGCTTTTCGCCTATGGAAATGTGGAAAAACTACGGCTTTACCTCTTATATCAGCGGTACCGGTAAGCAGCTGATCGGTGAGTCTGTTCGCGCGGTGGAGGAGTGCCTGAAAACCCAAAAGCCCAAGGTGGTGATCCTGGAAACGGATCAGCTGTATACCAACTCCAACTCTGTTCAAGTGATTGCCCGGGATGCGCGTAAGCAGATGCTCAACCAGTTCAGCGTGCTGGAGTACCACGATCGGTGGAAGCAGTTTGACCCCAAGATGGCGGTTAAGCGCAAGGCCTACTCTGCCCGCTTTGCCTCCAAGGGGCAGTTTGTGTCCGGTGCCAAGGTGCCGTATCGGGGCAAGGAATATATCAAAAAGACCAAAAAGCGAGACGAGATCAATCCGCTGTTTGTGCGCAAGCTGGACGAGCTGAATGCGCTGTGCAAAAAGAACGGCGCCCAGCTGATTTTGGTGCAGGTGCCGTCCCAAACCACCTGGACCTATGCCCGCCACAATGCGGTGAATGATTATGCCAAGAAAAACGGCATTCCGTTCCTGGATTTGGATCTGAAACGCAAGGAGATCGGCTTTAGCTGGAAAACGGACAGCCGGGACGCTGGCAACCACCTGAACTGCTACGGTGCCAAAAAAGTATCGCTCTATGTGGGGCAGTACATTAAGAACCATGTGCAGTTGGAGGATAAGCGCCAAAATGCAGCCTACGCCGGGTGGAACGATGACTACACCACCTACATCAAGCACCTGAAAGAGGGCGGCGATGTGGAAAAGCGCAAAGGCCCTACGGCGGGGCAAAACAAAAACCCTGTGCCCAACGACCGGCATAAGAAAGAACAGCCCCATACCGGTGACCCTTACGATCCCTCCGTTCAAGCTGTTTCTAAGCAATAAAGATACAAAGACTGTCGCAGTGCTTATGCTGCGGCAGCTTTTTGTTTTGCCGACCAAACTTTACCGGTTCTTTAGATTTCCTTTGCGTTGCTTTTAAGAATGTGTGGTTAAATGTGTACAACGGGTTTTCCGTTGGGGATTTTTGTGGTACAATGGAGCAAGCACTTTGTATCACTTGAGGGAGATGAGAGCAATGTTTACGGTATTGGTGTGCGATGATGACGCGGCGATCTTAGAGTCTCTGCGCATATATCTTAGCCAGGAGGGCTATCGGGTGCTGTGTGCCCGGGACGGGCTGGAGGCGCTGGAGCAAGTACAGGGGGAGGAGATCCACTGTATGGTGCTGGACATTATGATGCCTCGGCTGGACGGACTGAAAACCACATTAAAGCTGCGGGAGAAGTACAACTTCCCCATTATTCTGCTGTCGGCCAAAAGCGAGGACACGGACAAGATCGCCGGTCTGGGCTTTGGCGCCGATGATTATGTGACCAAGCCCTTCAACCCGCTGGAGTTGACCGCTCGGGTCAAGAGCCAAATTCGCCGCTATGTGCGTCTTGGCAGCCTGGAGGTGCGGGAGAGCCAACTGGTCACCGGCGGCCTGGTGCTGGATACGGATACCAAGGAAGTGACGGTAGACGGCGACCCGGTACGGCTGACTGCCCGGGAGTATAAGATATTGGAATATCTGATGCACAATATAGGTCGTGTGCTCTCCAGCGCCCAAATCTATGAAGCGGTGTGGAACGAACCGGCCTACGGCACGGAAAAGACCGTGACGGTGCACATTCGCAACATTCGTGAAAAGATTGAGATCAACCCCAAGGAGCCCAAATACTTAAAGGTGGTGTATGGACTTGGATACAAAGTGGAAAAGTGTTAGAGAAAGCAGATGGTTTAAGGCGCTGTGCGTGGTGCTCTCTATGGTGCTGGCCTTTAGCTCGGTGGCACTGCTGAGCGCCGTGATGCGGGTCAGCGGCCTGTATAACGATGATGCATTTACCGATCCGTCCGTAGCGAAAAAGGGAAGTCTGGTACAGACTACGATTTTCAAAGCGGAGCTGGATGTGATCGTCAATGAGATCACGCTCCTGGCGGGGCAAAAGCAGCTGCAACAAAAGGCGGCTGCCCTGAAGAAAGCCAAGGCGGACAGCGTGGCGGCCGCACTGGAGCAATATAAGAAGGACCAGGCCACGGCCATTCGCAAAACGCTGGTGTTCTATGCCGGGCTGAAAAATCAGAATATTACAAATATCGGCAAGGATATACCCAACTATAAAGTGCCCACAAAGACCATAAAGAAAGTGGTGGCAGAGGATCGGGACGCACCGGGGCTGATTCGGGATTTGCAACAGATTGTCAACGGCACCCGAGCGGGGGAGGATTATCTGCCCTATTTGCAGCTGGCAAATTGGCTGCGCAGTTCCGACGGCGTGGAGTATTACAATGATAGCGACATGCAGGATGATCCGGAAGATTTGACCGACTATTACACGGTCGCTTTTACGGTGGACGGCAAAACGGTATCGGCGGATATGTATGATGATGACCTGACCTTGGGCGATACGATCAAATCGGCTGAGACCCACATCAAAAAGCTCTATGACAAAGCGGTGGTGAAGCCATATCAAACTGCTGCCGACGAGCAGCAGAAGATGCGCCAAAATTTGCAAGAGCTGCAATGCCTGCAATTCTATGCCAAGGACAATATCACCGGTCAGGTGGTCAGCCAGTTGCCCGAGGGTCAAACGCCGGCTATGCTGAAAGACGCACCGGTGTACTATTCCAATACCAAAGCAGGGGAGAACCTGCGGGGCGCGGATTACGGTGCCGGCAATACCAGATCGGACGCTGCACAGTACCTAATGGACGGGGATATGAGCATTTATGTGGGCATAGACCCCACTGTGGCCGGCGGCAACGATACGCTTCCGGACTTTGTGAAATTGAATGCCTTGTGCACCCGTATGCAAAATATGAATACCGTGGCAATGACCGTGGCGGCTGTTTGCCTGGCGGTTCTGGCCCTTGCCTTTTTGGTGTTGGCGTGCCTGGGCTGCGGGCGCCGTGCCGGTACGGACGGCGTGCGCCTGCTGTGGATGGATTATATTCCCTTGGAACTGCACACGGCGATCATTGCAGCTGCTGTTTTGGGACTGGGTTACTTACTGATCGAGGGCTTGTTTACCGACCTGTTCCACTATTACGGCTACCAGATGAGTACCTTGAATTTTGGCTGGCTGTTCTTAGCGGCCTGTGGCGCTTTTGGCGCGGTGGCCTGGGGGCTGTATGCAGAGTTGACTCTGTCTTTTGTGCGCCTTTGCAAGTCTAAGAAACACCTGTATAAGGGCACGCTGCTGTATTATATTTGCTTGGGAATTTGGCGTCTGTTGTGTAAACTGCACCGGTTCAATCGCCGTATGATCCGGGGACTGGCCTATACCCCGCGGCACTTTAAGCGCAATATGGTCTTTTGCGCCGTAGGCTATCTGCTGATCAATATTGTATTGGCAGTGCTGTTTGGTGCGTACTTGGAGTTTGCGCCCATCAGCGTACCTTGCGCTTTGGCTTTCTTAGCCTTTAACGGCTTTTGCGTGGGCTACGCGCTGCGCTTTTTGTTCCAGCTGGATCGGGTGATCGAGGCCGCAGCCAACCGCACGGATGTGGAGGCGGCACATCTCCACCCGGCACTGGCCGCCATGGCCGGCAGCCTGCGTTATACCAATCAGGAACTGCACAACGCCGTGGACCAGGCGGTGCGGGACGAACGGCTGAAAACGGAGTTGATCACCAATGTGTCCCACGACTTAAAGACCCCGATTACTTCCATTATTACTTATACGGACCTGCTGTCCAAGTGCCCCCAGTCGGACGAAAAGGCCAAGGAATATATGGCTGTGTTGACGGAAAAAAGCGCCAAGCTGGCTCGCTTGGTGGAGGATTTGATTGAGGCGTCCAAGCTGTCCTCCGGCAACATCACCCTGCACCCTATGGTGCTGGACTTGGGCGAACTGACCGCCCAGGCGATCGGAGAGTACCAAAAGGAATTTGAGGAGAACCGGCTGCAACTGGTGCTGGATCCGGATTTGCCCCGGGTACAGGCGTTTGCCGACGGTTCCAAAACCTACCGGGTGCTGGAAAATCTGCTGCAAAATGCCAAGAAGTATTCTGCCGCAGACTCCCGGGTGTATGTGCGGGTGTATAAGCAAGGGGATTTCGGCGTGTTTGAAATTAAAAATATTTCTGCCGAGCCGCTGAATATTTCACCTCAGGAGCTGACCCAGCGGTTTGTGCGGGGCGACGCTTCCCGCACCAAGGAGGGCAACGGTCTGGGCCTAAGCATTGCCCAGGAGCTGTGCAGCGCCCAGCAAGGGAAGTTAGAGCTGCTCATTGACGGCGATTTGTTTAAGGCTCGGGTGTATTTGCCGCAGCCGAAGAACGCCCTGCCGCAGGACACAGCGGAATAACGCCGTAGAGAACAAAAGACAGTTACCCGTTTTTGGGTAACTGCCTTTCTTTTTTTCGCTTGTATTTACTTTTTGCTTTGACCTTTCGGCTTCATGGCGTTGTAAGAGGTGCGCACCGCGTCATCGCTGATGTTGCAGCCCAGTTC
>PPYF01269456.1_pt1 | contig 20775 bp, 19 predicted proteins | sample 1559871 | NCBI WGS metagenome assembly PPYF01 (sample SAMN08240021, study PRJNA423297) | Human gut metagenome, whole genome shotgun sequencing project.
GAATAGACATTGGTAATCGGGCTGTTGCAATCCCATTTGAAGAAAGCCAGATCCGGATTCTCGATCATGATATTATCCACCACGCTGAATACATAATCCTGTACTTTCGGGTTGCTTAAGTCTAAGACAAGTTGATTGCGATAGTAATAGGTCTCACGATTCGGTAGATGGATCGCCCAGTCCGGGTGTTTCTCGAAAAGTTCGCTCTTGGGGTTTACCATCTCCGGCTCGATCCAGATACCGAATTTCACGCCGGCATCTTTAGCGACCTGCACCAGATGAGGAATGCCGTTTGGCAACTTATCGTGTGTAACCTCCCAATCGCCCAATCCGGCCTTATCGTTTTGACGAGGGTATTTATTAGCGAACCAACCATCATCCAGCAAAAACATATCTACACCTAGATGCTTGGCTTCTTTCATTAGTTCCTCCAATTTCTTCTCGTTGAAATTGAAACCGGTCGATTCCCAGTTGTTCAGTAGGGTAAGGCGATCGCCTTTACCATCCTTGATCTGGTAATTACGTGCCCAATCATGGATATCACGACTGGCTTTTCCGGTTCCTTGATTACTCAATGTAAAGATAAACTCAGGAGTGACGAACCATTCGTTCGGTTTCAATTCATAGGCGGACGCATAGGGATTGATGCCGGAGATGACACGAAGGTTACCGGCGTTGTCCACCTCGAACGTAAAGCGGTAGTTTCCAGTCCAACCGATCGTTCCCATTAAAACATCTCCTGTATTCTCGCTGGCCGGGGCACCTAACCCAATCTCAAAAAACGGGTAAGCGTGCATGGCGGCACGGGAGCCTAGTTTCGTATCGATAATCTTTTTCCCGAATTTCAAGTCTTGGCTGCTCATCTGTACTTCCTTGGCCCAGTCACCGCTAAACTCGGTCAATACATAGCGAGGACTCTCGAAATAAAGCATATTGGAAGCGTATTGGGTAATCGTGACCGGTTTTTTCTCCATATGACGAATCTCAGTCCAAGCCTTGATCACGTTTTCTTTAGCGAAGGTTACATAATGTAATTTAGCCTCCACTGGGTATACATCGTCTTTCAGGGAGATAATTGTCTCCGTAACGTTATTGTCTAGTTTCTTAGATTCGCTGGAAACATACTTGAATATGCTAGTCATGTTTCCGTCGTTATGCTGGATGGCGAAAGCCGGTTCGAAATAATCTTCCGCTCCTGAGCAAGGATATACTTCCCATCCACGGGTTGATACGCTGCCATCCGTTCCGGCTTGGATATTCCATGAGAGGTTCTCAAATTCGGATTCGTTTACTAATTTATTCCCTAGATAAGTTTGGTAGAGCCGTCCGTTGGGGGCTACTTGTAAAATCAAGTCCGTCTCATTGGTTGAGATTAAGATCATCTTTTGATCGGCGGCTTTTACGAATGGCAAACAAAAACACAAAAGGATAACTGTAAGTAATAGATTTTTCATGGTAAATTATTTGAATGTGTAAATAGTAGAGACGTAGCGTGCCACGCCTCTACTAGAATACATATTGTAATTAATTCTGCTCTTTCAGGATCACGTCGTGAGCGCCACCCTCAACGATACTCGTAGAGGAGACAAGCGTGATCTTGGCATGCTGCTGCAACTCTTGGATAGAGATGGAACCGCAGCTACACATCGTAGCGATCATCTTACCCAATGTTACGTTTAAATTATCTTTCAATTTTCCGGCATACGGTACATAGCTGTCCACGCCTTCCTCGAATTTCAAGGACTCGTTTCCACCCATGTCATAGCGCTGCCAGTTCTTCGCACGGTTAGATCCCTCACCCCAATACTCCTTCACGAAGTTGTTTCCGATTTTCATCTTCTTCGTAGGAGACTCGTCGAAGCGGGCGAAATAACGGCCCATCATCAGGAAGTCGGCACCCATAGCCAACGCTAATACCATATGGTAATCGTGTACCAAGCCACCATCGCTACAGATAGGGATATAAACGCCGTGTCTCTTGAAATACTCGTCACGAGCTTTCGCTACGTCGATCAAGGCGGTAGCCTGTCCGCGACCGATACCTTTCTGCTCACGGGTGATACAGATGGAACCACCACCGATACCTACCTTGATGAAATCCGCTCCGGCGTCAGCCAAGTAGTTGAAACCATCTTGGTCAACCACGTTTCCGGCACCAACCAGTACCTTGTCTCCGTAGGTATCCTTGATCCAGTGCAAGGTCTCGTACTGCCATTCGGAATAGCCGTCGGAAGAGTCGATACACAATACGTCAACGCCAGCCTCTACCAATGCCGGAACACGTTCCTTATAGTCGCGGGTGTTGATACCGGCACCTACTAATAATTTCTTATCTCCGCCGGATAACTCTTTCGGATTCTCACGGTGGCTATCGTAGTCCTTGCGGAATACGAAGTATTGAAGCTTCTGATCCTTGTCGATGATTGGCAATGTATTCAACTTATGATCCCAGATAATCTGGTTCGCCTCTTTCAAGGTCATGCCTAGCTCGCCAACGATTAGTTTAGCGAACGGGGTCATGAAATCTTTCACCTTCATGTCGATCGGGTCTTTGCCTTCACGGTAATCGCGACTGGTTACCATACCTAGCAATTTGCCGTTAGGCGTACCATCATCTGTCACACCAATCGTAGAATGTTCTGTCCGGCGGACTAGCTCAAGCACGTCGGCCAAGGTATTCTCGGGCGTAAGGTTAGAGTCGCTGATAACGAATCCGGCCTTGAATTTCTTTACTTTGCGAACCATATCCGCTTGGCTCTCGATCGGTTGCGAGCCGAAGATGAAGGAAAGTCCTCCGTTGCGAGCCAACTCGATCGCCAGTTTAGGGCCGGAAACCGATTGCATGATCGCTGAAACGAAAGGAATATTTAATTCAATAGCGGATTTCTCGCCAGACTTGAATTTCACAAGTGGCGTTTTCAATGAAACGTTTGCGGGAATACATTCTTTGGTGGTTAAACCGGGAATAAGTAAATACTCACCAAATGTTCTCGATACATCGTTTAAGTAGATTGCCATAAGATTTTATATTTACAGGATGAGTTTTTTTAATTGTGCAAAAGTAGCGATTTCTGTTCATATATGAATCACATGTTTACATGAAATGTTCGAAATATGCGTCCCGCAACATTTATAGTTATGGATTTGTTATTAATGTAGATTTAAAAAGGAGGAAAATATGAGAGTTGTAGTTGATAAGGCTCAATCCAGAGGGTATGCGAATCACGGTTGGTTGAAAACACATCACACGTTTAGCTTTGCTAATTATTACAATCCGGAAAGGGTTCATTTCGGGATGCTACGTGTATTGAATGATGATTCCGTGGCGCCGGGTGAGGGATTCGATATGCATCCACATAAGAATATGGAGGTTATCTCCATCCCGTTAAAGGGATATTTACGCCATGGGGATAGCATAAAGAATAGCGAGGTGATTACGCCGGGAGATATTCAGGTGATGAGCGCCGGTACCGGTATCGTGCATAGCGAGTTCAACGACAGCGGTAATGAACAATTGGAGTTCTTGCAAATATGGGTATTTCCCCGTGAGGAGAATACCAAGCCTCATTATGCCAGTTATGACGTGCGTCCGGTTACTTCGGAAAAGAATAAGTTGTCCTTGATCATCGCTCCGGACGGTAGCGCTCCTGCGTCGATCAACCAAGACGCTTGGTTCTCTTTAGGAAACCTAGATGCCGGTCAAGTAAAGGAGTATAAGCTACATAGTAAAAATAATGGGGTTTATTTATTCGTGATCGACGGAGAGGTGGAGGTAAGTAATACGATCCTGTCTAAGCGTGACGGGGCCGGATTCTGGGAAACCGATGGCATTACGATAGAAGTCTTGAAGCACGCTAAAGTTCTTTTGATAGAAGTTCCGATGATGAAATAAATGTTGATAGGTTAGTGCTGGCGGGTATCTTAATAGTTGATGTAACAAAGCTATTAGGGTACCCGCTCTTTCCTTGTTAATGTTTTATCGGTTTATCCGTGAAGTAATCGATCATCTTTAAGATCGCCCGGCTACAAGCTGGACAGAATGGAGCGTAATCACGCATCATACAGTGATCCATCGGGCGATAAATGCCTTTAGCGATGTAACCGCCTCCCTCGAATACGCCTGCCTTATCCTTATGGGCGTCATCTAATGGGGTAGGTATCGGTGTATTAGTCGGTAGAAGATCTTTCCATTTAGCATCGAAGTTAACCAAGGTCGTGATGTTCGGTTCCCAAGGCTCGTACTTCAAATTATAAAAATCTTGATAAGCGACCTCGGAACTGAAATATTCATCGGCTAGACCAGCGAAACTATGTCCGAACTCGTGAACGAATACGACCGGGGTACGTGGGTTATCGGCGGTTCCCATGGCATAAAAATTATACATACCGCCACCACCGTAAGCGTCCGTGTTTACCAAGATGAAGATTGCGTCGCAAGGAGCGTTCCATACGGCGTCACGTATAGACTTCATATCCGGGGTGGTTAAATAGCGATCTACACCGAATGTATAATAACCGGAATTCAACGCGGTATTCTTGAATATACCTTTACCGGATACATCTGTTCCCGATTCTTCCGAAACGGCATCTACCGCCCAGACATTGAAATCTTCCCGGCGAGTGTCATAAGGCGGGGTTTTAAACAATGCCTCCGTAAAACGTTTGGCATCAGCTACGAATTTCTCTTGCTCATCCGCCGTATAACCTTCCGCTAAGAATACGAGGTCTACTTTCCCGGAGGAATCCCCGTTATATCGGATTTTTGTGATCCGGTTTTCCTTGAGTTTCCCCCGGTCAATAAAAATACTGGCCGGATCAATCTCTTGTTTCAATAAAGGATGGAACTGCATGTCGGCCTTGTCTCTTGCCGTAATCTCAATGATGACAGGAGCTTTCGGATAGGGGATAGAGATGCTATTTGTCCAAGATTGTGTCTCGGTCTTCGCTTGCTCCGTACTTCTCCATTCTTCGAATAACGTATTGAATCCTCGTGAGTAGATCAACTCTTTACCGGCTTTATCATATACATTAATATAATACCCTCCATAACCAAACGGATCGATCAAGTTTTTGACCGGCCCCGCCCAGACAGGTTCTTCCCGGAGTTGTTGTATAGCGGCGGCTTGGAAATCCCAATTTCCACTCAATGCGAAATCAATCCGGAGACTTTTCTTCGTGAAGTGTTTTTCAAAATTAGTTTGTGCCAGACAAGTGAAACTGTAAAGAATGGCGAATAATAATAAGGTTATTCTTGCTCTCATAGATCTATAATATTTATCATGTGTCAACTTTATGACGCAAATGTATATTATTTTTTTTTAGATTTGCCACGATTAGTGTATTATACTCGTTTATAAATAAATTAGACCTATGTTTAGAGAGATCAGACGAAAAGACCGGATTTTGGATAATGAGTTGGCAATTCGTTTATTGGAGGAGGCGGAATATGGTTTTTTGGCCATGTCGGGGATAAATGGGTATGGGTATGGAATCCCGATCAATTATGTAAAGGAAGGGGATTCTATTTATTTCCATTGCGCTCCGGAAGGGTATAAGCTGGAATGTCTACGAGAAAACCCGAAAGTGAGTTTCACGGTAGTTGGCGCTACACAAATCGTTCCGGGAAAATTCACGACAGGTTACGAGAGCACTATCGCTTTTGGAGAGATGCATTTGGATTTGCCGGAAGAAGAGCGTCGGTATGCCTTGCGGCTACTCGTGAATAAATATTCATCGGCGTTTAAGGAGATCGGCGAAAAGTATATTGAGAAATCTTTTTACCGGACTAATATCTTACGTCTAGATATCTCGCATATCTCGGGAAAGTGTAAACGATTGTCTCAATAGTATAAAAAAGGGGGCCTAGCCCCCTTTCTTGCAATATATCAATGATGGCTTAAATAATTAGAGACTCCTGCGTTTGTCGCTTTCATGGCGTCTTTTCCTTTGGACCAATTTGCCGGGCAAACCTCGCCATATTCTTCGAAGTGCTGTAAGGCGTCGACCATACGGAGAGCCTCGTCTACGTTACGGCCTAATGGTAAATCGTTGATTACATAATGACGGATCAAGCCCTCTTTGTCAATCAGGAACAGACCCCGGTAAGCGACCGGATTTCCTCTGGAGATAAGTTCTCCACTTTCGTTCGTAATATAATCAGCGGCCAATACGCCAAAGTTTTCAGAGATGGTTTTGGAAAAATCGGATACGAGTGGATAAGTCACCCCATGGATACCTCCTTTATTCTTATCTTGGTTTAACCATGCGAAATGAGAAAATTGAGAATCGACGGAGCAACCAACCACCGCTACGTTACGTCTTTCGAATTCCTGTAACTTTTGTTGGAAGGCATGTAATTCTGTCGGGCAAACGAATGTAAAGTCCATCGGATAGAAAAACATGACTACATACTTCTTGCCTACATATTGTTCCAAAGAGAAATCCTCGATGATCTCATTGCCATTCACTACTGCCGGAGCGTGGAATTCCGGTGCCTTTTTACCTATTAATGCTTTCATATTATAATTAATTTGTTTGTTAAGTAACAAGCGTAAGTGAAGGTTTGTTGTTGCTTTTTAGTAAAGAGACTGATTTTCTTGTGAAATAGACCTAAAGTTTATGCTTTAAAATTTCTCTGATTTTCAAAGATTTTATTTCTTTGTAACTTATTGATGTTAATAAAGAAAGTATATGGAGGTTTCCGAGGTAAAACAGCGTTTGCTGACAGATTTTTTTACATATTATCCCATGGGAGGTGCTCTGTATGATAAAAACGGTGCGCTAATTGATATAAATAAGTCCTTAAACGAGAAATTTCCTTTTACGAATGAAGCGGACTTCTTATTAAATAATCTTTTTCGTACAGATTTGTTGACCGATCTTCAAAAACAATATCTGCGTGGGGGAAGCGTGGTTTCCGGTTCTTTGCCTGTACCGTATTCTATCATCCCCTCAATGAATGAGAATAGAGAGATTCTTGGATATACCTTATTATTAACGGGTAATCCGGCGGTCGGGCAGGAGGCAGCCGGTTATGACCGGGAATTGAAGGAATTGACGGACATGTCGCAAAAGATGGCGGAAGCGGTTCCTGATACGATCCTTTTGGTAAACAAGCAACTGGTTGTAGAGAGGATTATCGCTTATGCTATGGAGACTTGTATAACACCAGAGTCGATCAATCGGCGTATCGATGATCTTCCGGGTTTCATTTATCCGGATGAGACTAAGCGTCGTGTGGCTGCGATCGTGCAAAGTTGCTTGAATAAGTCGGAGATCATGAATTTAGATTTATCGATTCCGGGACATAACGCTCCGATCGTTTATTTTAAACTACGGTTGGTACCTGTACATGACCGGTATGTGATTATTTATATACGGAATGTATCGGAGCTCGTTGAGCAGGAGAAAGCGAATGAGGCGTTAAGCAGTAAGTTGTCCGAAAGTCGGATGATGATGGAGCTTGCTTTGCAGAATAGCAAGATTACGACTTATTCTTTTAATTTCAGCCGATTTAAGTCTTGCGATAAAGTACATTGTAACCGTTGTTTCCAGTTTTATGGCACGACCAATAGTTTATTGAAACGTAATCAGTTCATCTGTCAGGCTTTGCCGCAACTTCGTCACCCGGACGATTCTGGCGACTTTTTCTATCTATTCAATACGATCCGTACGAATAAATTGGATGAATATAAAATAGATTTTCGTCTAAAGAACGATGATAACACCTATCGGATCTATGAGGTGATCGGTAAGACGCATGAGAAAGATGAGAATGGTTTCCCGAATTTGATTGTTGGTTGTATGATCGATGATCAAGAACGATTGGAGTTTGAGGAGGACTTGATCCGTGCCAAGGAAAAAGCGGAGGAGGCGGATATGCTTAAGTCAACTTTCTTAGCAAATATGACCCATGAGATCCGTACGCCATTGAACGCTATTGTCGGTTTCTCTGATTTGTTAGGAGTGGAGGAGGATTTGGAATTGCGTCAAAATTATATTAGCTTGATCAAGATGAACAATGATTTACTTTTAAGTATAGTCAATGATGTTTTGGATATTTCCAGAATCGAGTCTGATATGATGACATTTACTTATATGGATGTTTATTTACCTTCCTTTATGAAAGATCTATATAACTCCATACAATTACGTAAGCCGGAAGGGGTGGAAATAACCTTGGATGCATGTCCCGATATCATATTTAATATAGATCGAAATCGATTATGGCAAATCTGCATGAATTTATTGACGAATGCGGTTAAGCATACCAAGAAAGGTAGTATCTGGTTTGGATATACGCTTGAGGATGAGGGGAAAATGGTTAAGTTTTATGTCTCGGATACAGGTTGTGGCATTCCCAAGGATGAATTGGATAATATCTTTGCCCGATTCGTGCAATTAAGCGATTTTGAGCAAGGAGTCGGATTGGGATTAGCAATTTGTAAAGGTCTGGTATTAAAAATGGGCGGTAATATTTCAGTGATTTCCGAAGAAGGATTTGGTTCTACATTTATTTTCACTTTACCTATGAAAAGACCCAATAGTTGGAAAAACTAGTGAACAAAACTCTTTGAAATTCGGTTGTCTATATAAGAGATGATTTAGGTTGTAGTCAATTTCCATAATAAGCATTAACTTATACATGCTTTTGGTTTATGTTTTGCCATAAGAAATTCTGGACTTATGGCCTAATCTTTTTGTATCATACCTGTAATCAAGGATTTTATATGACGAAAATAGAAATAAAGAATTTATCTATTCTTTTCGGCCCGGAGAAAATGCGTGCGAAAAGAATGCTAGTAGCGGGAAAAAGTAAACAAAACATTTTGAAAGAAACGGGTTGCACGGTAGCTGTACGTAATGCGAACCTAAAGATTGAGGAAGGGGAGTTATTTGTGATAATGGGACTTTCCGGAAGTGGAAAATCTACGCTGTTACGTTGTATTAACCGATTGAACGAACCCTCTTTGGGAGAAGTCTTTATCAACGGAAAAAACATAACGACTTCCTCGGATAAAGAATTATTGGATATACGGCGTAAGGAAATGGCTATGGTTTTCCAGCATTTTGGATTGCTGCCCCATCGCACGGTATTGAGTAATATCGCTTTTGGCTTGGAGTTACAAGGGGTTCCTAAAAAAGAAAGAGACCAGAAAGCTGTGGAAAGTGTAGCCCTAGTAGGGTTAAAAGGATACGAGAACCAGAAGGTTAGCGAGTTGTCTGGAGGTATGCAGCAACGTGTCGGATTGGCCCGTGCGATCGCGAATGATCCCGAGGTGCTCTTGATGGATGAGGCTTTTTCTGCCTTAGACCCATTGATCCGTGTACAGATGCAGGATGAGCTATTGAAACTACAAGAGAAGATGCAAAAAACGATCATCTTTATTACGCATGATCTTGACGAGGCGATTAAGTTGGGGGATCGTATCGCCATTATGAAAGACGGGGAGGTCGTGCAAGTAGGTACCCCTGAGGAGATCTTGACAGAGATTGTGATGAAAGAGGTGCCTTCGGTTCTGGAAAACACGACGGTTGAGGATATGCTTCCTTTGTTACCGGAGATCCGGCAGGCCTTACCGGTCGTTAATGAGGCCAACCAATTGGCTGGCTTGGTTTCTACTTCATCGATTATAATCGAGATGACGGGGAAGGATAAAGAGGAAATAGATCAAATTGTTCAAAATGCGATAGAATTATGATAAATATAGGAAAATATATAGAGATTGCCATTAATTGGCTGACTGAGCATTTCGCTCGTTTTTTTGATGTGATAAATGATGGGGTCGGAGGATTTATCGATACTTTTCAAGATGGGCTGACTTGGATTCCGTTTTATGTGATGATTTTGGGCTTGGCATTGTTGGCTTGGTTCAAGGCAGGAAAAGGAGTCGGCGTGTTCACGGCATTGGGTCTATTGTTAATTTACGGAATGGGTTTCTGGGTGGAAACGATGCAGACTTTGGCCTTGGTACTGTCTTCTACCATTATCGCCTTGATGATCGGAGTTCCGTTAGGAATTTGGACCGCACGTAGTGACCGGGCGGATAAGATCATCCATCCGGTCTTGGATTTGATGCAAACGATGCCCGCTTTCGTCTACTTGATACCTGCCGTTTTGTTTTTTGGTTTAGGTCCGGTACCCGGCGCCTTTGCAACGGTGATTTTTGCCATGCCTCCGGTTGTGCGGTTGACCGATCTGGGAATCCGTCAAGTCCCGGCCGATATTGTGGAGGCTACCCGCTCATTTGGCGCTACTTCCACTCAGTTGCTCTATAAGGTGCAATTGCCATTGGCTTTGCCAACGATCATGACGGGAGTGAATCAAACGATCATGCTTTCACTTTCTATGGTAGTTATAGCGGCCATGATCTCGGCAGGAGGATTGGGTGAGATTGTCTTGCGAGGAATTACCCAAATGAAAATAGGTTTAGGTTTCGAAGGAGGTATAGCGGTCGTTATCTTGGCTATTATCTTGGATCGTATTACGCAGGGCTGGGCGAAAGGTAAAGTGAATAAACAAAAGAAATAAGAAACATAGAAAAGAAAGAAATAGATATATGAGACGATTTACGATTATTATTGGATGCTGTATGCTTTTGGTGACCTTACAATTTATTTTCAGTTGTGTGGATAGCAAGGATCGAAAGAAAATATCGATAGCGTACGCTAATTGGGCGGAGGGCATTGCTATGACCAACTTAGCCAAAGTGATATTAGAGGATCAAGGATATCGGGTAACATTAAAAAATGCGGATATCGCCCCGATCTTTACTTCTGTCGCTTCGGGAAAAGCGGATGTGTTCATGGATGCATGGTTACCGGTGACCCATGCGGATTATATGGAACAATACGGTGACCGGCTTGAGACACTCGGAACGGTTTATGAGCATGCGAAATTGGGCTTGGTAGTTCCGGAGTACGTTACCATTCGTTCCATCGAGGATTTGAATGCCCATAAAGATCAGTTTAAAGGTGAGATTATAGGGATCGATGCCGGCGCCGGTTTGATGAACTCGGCGGATAAGGCGGTTCAAGATTATTCTTTGGATTTTGATTTGAAATCTTCCAGTGGGGCTACGATGGTTGCTTTCTTGAAGAAATCGATTGATGCGAACGAATGGATCGTGGTTACCGGATGGACCCCTCATTGGATGTTCTCACGTTATCCGTTAAAATTCTTGGAAGACCCGAAAGAGGAATTTGGAGACTCGGAGCATATCGAGGTTATCGCTACGAAAGGATTCTCTAAGAAAGATCCATATGCAGCCTCTTTTTTCAAGAACTTTAAGTTAACCGATGAACAACTGAGCGAATTGATGTATTATATGGAAGACGGGACACGTACGGAATCGCGATCAGCCCGTGTTTGGCTTGAAAAACATCCCGAGATAATCAAATTATTCTTACCTTCGCAGGAGAATCAATTGAATGGGAGCCATGAGACAAATTAAGGGAGTCATATGTATTTTAATAAGTATCGTTATGTGTTGGTCTGCTTCAGCCGCAAACAATAAACGTTATGTGAATATCGTATTTATCGGGAATAGTATCACGTTTGGCGCCGGGTTACCGAAGCCTGTCCATGATGCGCCTCCTGTAAAGGCTGCGTTGTTTTTAAGCAAGTGCCCGGAGGTGGCTTCAGTCAAGTATACCAATAGAGGACAGAGCGGATGCACTACCGTTGATTATTTGCCGGATACGAATACGCTTTTCCCGTGGGCCGTACGTGCTGCCGATAAATTTAAGGATGAGACTTGGGCGGATTTGGTATTCTCTATTATGCTGGGGACGAACGATAGCGCGATAGAAGGCACGAACGGCTGCCCGGTAGCGCCCGAGCGGTATTATGAGAATATGAAGACAATTATCAATCGCTTATTAGCTTTATACCCGAATTGCCGTATTGTGGTACATCGTCCTTTATGGTATAGCCCGAATACGTATAATGGGGCTAAATATTTGGAAGAAGGCTTACGAAGGCTCCAAGATTATTATCCGCAAATACAACGATTAGTCGATTATTATGCGTCTCATTTTCCCGGACAAGTCTTTCTGGGAGATACGAAGGGATTTGATTACTTTAAGGAAAACCATTTGACAGATTTCCAAGCGGAGAAGGGTAACGCCGGAGTGTTCTATCTTCATCCGAATGAGAAAGGAGCGGTCCGGTTAGGCGAATTGTGGAGTGAGGCGATTCGTCAGGCTTTAGGGCTTTGACCTCTATAAAAAAGCCATGCCATCCCAAGAAGACGACATGGCTTTTTAGGCCCATTTATAGGCATGACAAGCAGGTATTCGTTTATCTTTTTCCTAATCGATGATCCATTAATACGGCATGATGTTCTCCGTATAATTTAAGTTTCTCGACAATATTTTTCGCTGTAGCCTCTTCCTCTACCTGTTCCCGAACGAAGCCCCATAGGAAATCTTGTGTCGCCTTGTCTTTCTCTTCGGAAGCGATATCGACAATCTTGTCGATTGATCCGGATACATGCACCTCATGCTCGTAGATATGCTGGAAAATCTCCAACGGCTCTCCCCATGCTGTAGGAACGGAATTAACTACTCCGATCGTCACTTGTCCGCCACGCTTGATTGAGTAATCGATCATTTTATAGGCGTGCTCAAGTTCTTCTTGCGATTGTTTTAACGTCCAATGCGCAAAACCATCCAGTCCTATCTGAGTGAAATGTACCGACATGGATAAATATAGGTTGGATGACCACATCTCCATGTTGATTTGCTCGTTTAGAGCATCTGATAATTTTCTGCTTAAAATCATAATGGCTTATTCTATTTTATGTTGTTTATAAATAGAACAAGCCATTATCGGTTTTGTTGAGTTTTTACGAAGGAAAGTGTATCGAGGTTATTTGATCTCGATTACTTTCTCGGCCATTTTAGCCTCTTCCTCAGTTCTTTTCGGTATGCTGATACTCAAGACGCCGTTCTCAACCTTCGCCTCAATCTTGTCTTTCTCTACATTGTCAGGCAAAACCATGGTTTGTTGGAACTTGCTATAAGAGAATTCGCGTCTCAGATAGCGTCCGTCTTTCTTATCCTCATTCTTTTCTTCTTTTTTCTCCATAGATACGACCAAGTTGTTGTTCTCATCGATCTTGATGTTGAAATCGTTCTTCGTCATACCGGGAGCGGCTACCTCAACTCGATAATCCTTATCGGATTCTATCACGTTGATGGCTGGAGCTGTAGAGTTTGCTTTTATCATCCAGTCGTTGTCAAATAAATCATTGAATACATACGGTAACCAATTTTGACTTCTTCTCATCGGTGTCATAATACAGTCCTCCAATTATTAGTTAAACATTCTATTTACTATTCTTATTTCTGAACTCGTCCTTTTTAATCTCGAATTCGCTATAGATACTTCAAATGGCATGCCAATCTGATAATGTGTGTGTTAACTCGGATGAAAGAGATTGAATAAGGTTTAACCCACGCATGGGGAACTTATGTTTCGGGGGATGCGGGTGCAGGGAATAATATCTTTTAGAAACTGGAATAAGATACAATGAAACGGGAATCTGTAATATTGGCATAATATACGTTATTTTGGCACGATAGAATGACGGACTGGATAATAACTTTTATCTTTAGACGTTCTATTCATGAATCATATGGGATCATGTTATCTAAAACAGTAAAGCTATTATGTCTAGAAGTAAGGAATTGATTTTATTGGGCCAGCGTATCCGGGCCTTGTCTCAGACGGGGTTGGTTTATTCATTAAGCGAGTACGATACGGAACGTTATGAAGAGTTGATGATGTGGCGAGTGGTTACCGCCCGGCCCAAGAGTATGTAACCCCGAAAGTCGATATCCGTGCGGTTGTCTTTAACGAGAAAGACGAGATTTTGCTGGTCCGTGAGAAAATGGACGGATGTTGGTCGTTGCCCGGCGGATGGAGCGATGTGGGGTATTCCCCGAAAGAGGTAGCGGCGAAAGAGGTGAAAGAGGAGACGGGCTTGGATGTGCTTCCGGTCCGCTTGCTGGCCGTGATGGATATGAGCAAGCATCCGCATCCCGCTATACCTTATTATGTATATAAGTTTTTTATCCTTTGCGAGTTGAAGGGCGGGTCGTTTACCGAGACCTTCGATATCTTGGGGAAAGGCTTCTTTCGATTGGAGGAGTTGCCCCCGTTGTCCTTGGAGCGTGTGCTGCCGGAGCAGATCCAACGGATGTACGCCTATTATAAGCATCCGGGCGAAGATGTTTATCTGGATTAAGGATACTTTTGTACCTTCGCGACTTCATTTTAAAAACAATGTTATGAAAAGATATTGTCAGACCTTGGATCTGAAAGAGGACGAGCAGTTGATAAAAGAGTATTGCTATTGGCATTCGCCGGAACATATCTGGCCGGAGATACCGGAAGGAATCCGTGCGGTAGGGATCTTGAATATGGAGATTTACCGTTTGGGAACCCGGTTGTTCATGATCGTGGAGACGCCCGATGATTTTGATTGGGATGCGGCGTTCGCCCGTTTGGCGACGATGGATAAGCAAGCGGAATGGGAGGACTTCGTGGCGAAGTATCAGAAAGCCGTTCCGGGAAGCTCCTCGTCGGAGAAATGGCAGTTAATGGAATGTATGTTTAAATTGCCGGGCGCGAGTAAATAGACGGAAGGATGGAAAAACAAAAGAAACAGTCGCTGGTGGCCGCCCCGGGAGGGAAATCTTATTTGGTCCCATTTATCTTGATCACGAGTTTGTTCTTGCTTTGGGGATTCGCCCACGGACTCTTGGATGTGCTGAACAAGCATTTCCAAGGAGTCTTCACGATGACCAAAGCAGAGAGCGGCTTGGTGCAATTCTCTACGTATATCGCTTATTTCTTGATGGCGTTGCCGGCGGGAGCGTTCATGAAACGTTACGGATATAGGAAAGGGATTATCATGGGTTTGCTATTGTTCGCTATCGGAGCTTTCGGGTTTATCCCGGCAGCTTTTTTGCATTCGGCTACGCCTTTCTTGATCGCCTTGTTTGTGATCGCTTGCGGGCTTTGTATCTTGGAGACGGCGGCGAATCCTTATTCTACGATATTGGGGCCGCCCGCTTCCGCCGCCCAACGGCTGAACTTATCCCAGTCTTTTAATGGATTAGGTTGGATATTGGGGCCATTGGTAGGTGGTTTGTTGATATTCGGGGCACCGGAGGGAGATTCGATGGCGTTGACTAAACCTTATATCTTGGTAGGTGGTATCGTCTTGTTCGTAGCGTTGCTTTTCTTTTTCACGAAGTTGCCGGAGATTAAGCCGGAAGAAGAGGAGGAGGTGACCGCTATTGTCGAGGAGAAACCCGCTGCCTCCCTATGGAAACGTAGGCAGTTTGTACGTTCCGTGGTCGCCCAATTCTGTTATTGCGCCGCGCAGACGGGAATCTTCGGGTTCTTTATTAATTACGTGACGGAGATGGACCCGGGTATCAGTAATTTGCGAGCGTCTCGTATTTTGGCATTCGGTGGAATGGCCTTGTTTATGATCGGGCGTTTGAGCGGTAGTTTTACGATGAAGTGGTTGGCTCCGGGCCGCTTGCTGACTTGGTATTCTTTGTTGAGTGCCGTTTGTATGGCTTTGGTGGTGGCTTCCGTAGGTACGCTTTCGCTATACGCTCTTTATTTATCCTTTTTCTTCATGTCCATCATGTTCCCTACGATTTTCGCGTTGGGGCTGGAAGGTATGGGCGTTTATACCAAGAAAGCCTCTTCTTATATCGTGATGGGAGTCGCCGGCGGCGCTTTCAGTCCGATGCTGATGGGATATATCGGCGAGGAGAATATGGCGCTGGGCTTCATCGTCCCGTTGATCGCTTTCTTGTATATCTTGTATTTCGCTATCAAATGCAAGCGGTAAATTTGGAATGCTGTTTTTTACTTATGGAATCCGGATAATAAACCAGTATGGCTTGTGTATGAAGGCTTGGGTTTCATGGGATAAATGTTACGCTCAAGCAATATCTGTTTATCTATATCGTTTTCATTTTAAATAAAATAAAAGAGAGTGGATATGAATAAAGGTTTGTTTTTGTGTGGGCTATTTATAGCTCTATTTCTGGCTGCTTGTGGGGATGATGAGGTTAAAATCGCTAATCAGATGACTTTATATTCAAGGCCGGATACGATTCATCTGGGGGGTGACTTAGGGATGGATTCCATATTGGTGAAGGGCTTCACGGCTTGTGAGGCGTATGACGCGAAATGGGGAACATTGCCCGGGGATGTTGCGCAAGAGTTTGATATGAATGCCTCTTATCTCTATTTCTCGTATGAGGCAAGGGTGGTTTCTTTAGAGGATAGTATTTATGATATAGGGCAGAACTCGTATGCGGAAGAGAAAGCGGGTTTTTTGAAGGATTTTAGTTCGCAAGGCTTCGTTATCAGTTCACAGCATATGCGAGATGATAAGAGGCAAGTGATAGCATGTACCTATTTAATATATGTAGAGAAGAACTCAGATGGAGAGAAGATCGATCGCTGGCTTCCTGTACGGCCGGAGGAGTTGCGATGGCGTTATCTTCGTGTAAACTTTGATCAATTAAAAAATATAGAATGATATGAGACATTTAATCGTTGTATGTTTAGCTTTTATGATGGGCCTTAATGTGGCTTGCTCACGGGTGGAAGATCTTGGTAAGGATGATTTGCATTCTGAACCGACGATAGAGATCGTAAGTGGTGATACCTTGGATATTGTAGGGTTCACTCTTGCGCATGAGCTGGCTACTAGTGAAGGACGTTTGCCTTATAACGTAGGGGATGAGTTTGGTTATACGGGTTCTTACACCTATAAGTCCTATGTGGTAAGGACGGAATATACGTATCAGGATGATGGAAATAGTATTTGGGTTTGGGAGGATACATTGAGTTCAATAATAGGTTTTTATCCTTATCTTAGATCTGAGGTATATGATCTTGCGGATGTTCAGTTCCATATCCGGTCGTGCGCTCAAGGGGGATCGGTCTCTGTCGGGGAAAGGACGGATAGGTATGATACGGCTCTCCTCCATATCATTCGTTCCGCGAATGGAGAGGATATGGATGTATGGATTCCTTGTAAACCATCGGAATTGAGGTATCGGTGTGTTGTCTATCATTTGGAAGAGTGAACGTTCTAGCCAAGCTTCGGCAGTAGATAATACCCGGAGCTTGACAATATCATTATCACTGCAACATCTGCATCAACTTATCCAACTTCGGAGCCATGATGATCTCCGTACGGCGGTTCTTGCTACGTCCATCGGCGGTCTCGTTATCAGCGACCGGCATAAACTCCCCACGACCACAAGGCTGTATCTGTAACGGATTCACCCCGTAATCCTTGGTAAGGATCCGTACTACGGAGGTCGCACGGATCACGCTTAGATCCCAATTATCCTTGAATTGGGCGGTATTGATCGGCTTGCTGTCCGTATGGCCCTCTATATAAACGTCTATATCGTTTTGCTTATTCAACACTTCGGCCAACTTAGCCAACGCTTCCTTGCCTCGTTTATCGACCCTTGCGCTACCCGATTGGAACAGAAGCTTATCCGACATGGCTACATATACTTTACCATTCTTCTCGGTTACGGTCAGCTCATCACTGTTGAAACCCAGCAAAGCGTCTTTCACGCTACTCAACAAATTCTGTACCTTTTCGTTCTGTGCGTTCATCATATCCTGTAGCTCGTTGATGGTACGCTCACGCTCGTCCAGCTCACTCATCTTTTGCTGTAACAAGGCATTCAGCTTGTCCTGCTCACCCATATTGGTATTCAACATGGTCTGGTAATTACGGATATCACGCCCCATTGTGGTCGTATCCCTTATCAAGGCGGCGATCCGGTTGTTGAGCGCATCGTTATCGTCCTTGCATTTAATCAATTCCTCCTTCAAGGCGTCGCCACGTCCGATCGCCTCCAACCGGCCGTTCTCGGCAAGGAGGTATTTCTTTTTACTCACGCACGAAGAACATAAAAGGAGTGCGGAGACCGAGATAAATAACAATCTTTTCATTTTACGCATAAAATTTCGTGCAATGTAATATTTATTACAATTTCCTACACGCAAGTTTAGGATATTTGTGTCTCATAAACCAATATTAAAGAATCAGCGGTATGAAAATAAGAGAAATAATACAAACGCTGTTCCCGACAAGAACTTGGAAACTAGCCGCTATCATAGCCGGAGGTGTCCTTTGCGGGCTGGGGTCTTATACCTTATATGCTTCCCGGGCGTGGACTTATTTGTCCGACGACCCGGCTACTTGCGTGAATTGCCACATTATGGGCCCTTATTATGCTACATGGAATCATAGCTCGCACAGCCGTAACGCCACTTGCAACGACTGCCATGTGCCGCACGAGAACGCCGTGAAGAAGTGGTTCTTCAAAGGTATGGACGGAATGCGCCACGCCTCGGTATTCATGATGCGAGGGGAACCGCAAGTGATACAGGCGATCGACGAGAGCGCGGAGGTAATCATGAATAACTGTATCCGTTGCCATACGCAATTGAATACGGAATTCGTGAATACCGGAAGGATCGATCATGAGATGGCAATGGCGGGAGAAGGGAAAGCTTGCTGGGATTGCCATCGCGAGGTGCCTAAGAAGACGGAGATCACAGGAATCGAGGCTCGCAATGATAAGTTCGAATCGAATTATCCACGTGAGTACCAGACTTGGGAGGCTACGGCGGATACGAGTTTCAAGAGTTTATACAATGGAAATCAGGCGGTCGATGTTCTGGAGGCTCGTCCGGAAATGGTGATCCTTTGGGCTGGTTACGCTTTCTCTAAGGATTATTCTACCCCGAGAGGGCATATGCATGCGATCGAGGATATGCGTAACACGTTGCGTGTAGGCGCTCCGATGACAGAGAACGAGGGGCCGCAACCGGCTACTTGCTGGACTTGCAAAAGCCCGGATGTTCCCCGCATGATGCAAGCGATGGGCGTGGATAATTTCTATAAGGGCAAATGGGCTTCTCTGGGTAAAGAGATTATGAATCCGATCGGTTGCGCCGATTGCCATGAGCCGGAGAATATGAACCTGCATATCAGTCGCCCGGCTTTGATCGAGGCTTTCCAGCGTCAAGGCAAGGACATCACGAAAGCGACCCAGCAAGAGATGCGTTCCTTGGTTTGCGCGCAATGCCACGTGGAATATTATTTCAAGGGCGATGGCAAATACTTGACTTTCCCTTGGGATAAAGGTTCTACGGTTGAGGATATGGAGGCTTATTATGATGAGGCCGGTTTCTCCGATTATACGCATAAGCTAAGCCGTGCTCCTATTTTAAAGGCACAGCATCCGGATTATGAGATCTCCCAAATGGGTATCCATGCGCAGCGGGGTGTATCTTGCGCCGATTGCCATATGCCGTATAAGAGCGAGGGGGGCGTGAAATATAGTGACCACCATATCCAAAGCCCGTTGGCTATGATCGACCGTACGTGTCAGGTTTGCCACCGTGAGAGCGAGGAGACCTTACGCAATAATGTGTACGAGCGTCAGAATAAGGCGAACGAGATGCGTTACCGTTTGGAGACCGAGTTGGCGAAAGCGCATATCGAGGCGAAGTTCGCGTGGGATAAGGGGGCTACCGAGGATCAGATGAAAGATGTATTGAAACTGATCCGTCAGGCACAATGGCGTTGGGATTTCGGCGTGGCTTCTCATGGTGGTGCGTTCCACGCTCCGCAAGAGATTCAAAGGATATTAGGCAATGGATTGGATAAGGCGATGCAGGCTCGTCTGGCTACTGCGAAAGTGTTAGCGAAATTAGGTTATACGGATGATGTTCCGATGCCGGACTTCTCTACGAAAGAAAAGGCTCAGCAATATATCGGTTTGGATATGGCCGCTGAACGTACCGCCAAGGAAAAATTCCTGAATACGATCGTTCCTCAATGGGTGAAAGAGGCGCAAGAAAATAATCGTTTAGCGAAGAACATTTGATTATGTGGAAACAACCTTGGGGATCTGCTGAAGGCTGGGCCATCTGTGCCGGTTTACTGATTACGGGATTTGGCTTGCAACTGATCACTGGCCCGGTTCAGGCAGGGTTGTTCCAATATCCGGTGAATGTGGCCGGAGGATTGATTTTTCTGCTGGTTCTATGTATAGGGTTTGTTGTTAGCCGGAAAATCACGGTTGTCCAGTGGTTTTCCGGGTTAACGGCGAGCATTACCTCTTTGTCGGCTCTTTTGTCAGTTGTGTTGGTTATGGGATTTGTGGGTCCGGGTATCGAGCGGATTACGATGTCGTGGCCTTTTGTCCTGCTGTTTCTCTATTTCTTGTTTGTCTTGGGCTTTGTCACATTGAAGCGTATCGTATCGTTTCGCTGGCGGGATGTTCCGTTTATGCTGAACCATGCCGGCTTATTTATCACGCTGCTGGCGGCGATCTTGGGAAACGGGGATTTACGCCGTTTACGGATGACGGTTCCGTTGGAGAATCCCGAGTGGAGGGCTTCGGACGAGAAGAATGAGATGATAGAGCTACCGCTCGCCATCGAGCTTCGTTCGTTTACGATCGATGAATATCCTCCTAAGTTAATGCTGATCGACAATACGACCGGAAAAGCGCTTCCCGAAAAACAACCCGAGAATCTATTGGTAGAGGAAACTCCCTTGGCCGGGAACCTGCAAGGCTGGAAGGTTGAGGTTACCCGTTCACTACCGATGGCAGCTTGCGTGATGGGGCAGGATACGGTAAACTTCGTGGAATTTCACTCCGAGGGGGCGACCACCGCTTTATACGTAAAAG
>PPYF01304610.1_pt1 | contig 20769 bp, 24 predicted proteins | sample 1559871 | NCBI WGS metagenome assembly PPYF01 (sample SAMN08240021, study PRJNA423297) | Human gut metagenome, whole genome shotgun sequencing project.
AACACCTTTGCCCAGCACACCAATGTAGACACCAAAGCCCGCATCATCGCCTATGATATCCGTGAATTAGGCGAACAGCTCATGCCCATCGGGATGTTGGTCACCCTCGACGCAATTTTCAACCGTGTGATACAAAACTGGAAGAAAGGAAAAACCACATGGGTATTTGCCGATGAGTTTTATCTGCTGTTCCGATACCAGTACAGCGCCGATTTTTTCTACAAGCTGTGGAAGCGTATCCGAAAATATAACGGGCTTGTGACAGGGCTCACGCAGAATGTCGAGGAACTACTCCGTTCCGATACTGCCCGCCTGATGCTGGCAAACTCTGAGTTCCTGCTCCTTCTGAACCAGTCCTCCACCGACCGTGATGAACTGGCGAATCTCCTCCATATCTCAGATACCCAACTCGGCTACATCACCAACGTAGCGGCTGGCTGCGGTCTCATCCGCTGTGCTGGCAACATTGTACCGTTTGAAAACAGCTTCCCCCGCAATACCCGTCTGTACCAACTCATGACCACCAAGCCGGATGAAGCGCTGAGGGGAGTGTAAACCTATAAAACAACATCGCAGCAGGGAGCCTCCTTTGGCTCCCTATATTTTTTATGGGAGGTATGCCATTGAAAGAAATTAAGACCAAACCGGAAGGTGGAAAACCAAGGCTTTTGGATAGTGCCGCCAAAGCCCCGAAAACCGCTATGAAGGATGTATGGTTGAAATCCAAGGAGAAAGCCGTATCGGAATTGAAGGGAACGCCTTTTGCCAGCCAACAAGGAGAAACCTCCAACGCCCCCGCCAACAGCGCCGGAGATCAAATGCTGTCCGGTATTGAAACCACCGCAAAAAAGGGCGCCGACCTTACCTATCGGGGCGGGAAAAAACTGGCGCAGACCACCGTTCGGAAAGTCAAAGAAAAAAGAGAAATTTCCCGTACCCTCTCGGAAGCGAAAAACACTGGCAGCAAAACAACGGAGATCACAAAGGATACCGCTTCTAAAATACGAACCAAAAATACCGCAGCCAAAGCTGTCAAAGGAAAACCTCAAAAAGCAGTAAAAACCGCCAGTCATTCTATGAAAAGTGTGAAGAATAGTACAAAAGGCATCAAGACCGCCCAGCAGTCGGCAAAAACTGCCCAGCAGGCAACCAAGACAGCACAGAAAACAGCGCAGGCCACTGCAAAAGCAGCACAAAAAGCCGCACAAGCCGCCAAAACAACCGCCAAAGCAGCTGTAACTGGGGTGAAAACTGCAGTCAAAGCCACTGCCGCTGCGATAAAGGCTGCTGTTGCGGCAATAAAAGGCTTGATTGCCGCCATTGCTGCCGGAGGATGGGTAGCTGTAGTCATTATTTTGTTAATCTGTTTAGTTGCTCTGATCGTCGGCTCCTGTTTTGGTCTGTTTTTCGGTGCGGAATCCACAGGAACCGGCACCAGCGTAACGCAGGCAGTCACCACCTTAAATGGAGAATTTCAGGCACACATTCAAGAAATCGAAGATAGCAACAGCCATGATCGGGTGGAGTTTACTTCAAATGACGGAGTCCTTTCTATTAACTGGGAAGATGTTCTCGCTGTTTTTTCAGCCAAGGTGACCGGTGCGGAAGATGGCGCTCAGGTGGCCTCTTTGGATGACGCTCAAGTTCAGCATCTGCGGGATATTATGTGGGAGATGAATACAGTGTCTTCCAGCACCCGTACTGAGAGCCATGAAGTGGAAGTTACCGAAGTAGACGAGGACGGAAAAGAAACTACCCGCACCGAAACGGTAACGGAAACCATCCTGGAAATCTCCATCACGCACAAAAACCCGGAAGAAATGGCGCAGCAGTATCAATTTAATGCAAGGCAGAACGAATATCTTGCCTTAATGTTGGAGCCGGAAAACCAGAATCTGTGGGCAGAGCTGCTGGGTGGATTTGTCGGTGGGGGCGGCGAAATTATCGATCCGGATACGGACTGGGAAGGAACCGGGATCTTCCAGTGGCCTCTTCCACAGAGCTACCCGATTACTTCACCGTTTGGATACCGTGAGGACCCCTTTACTGGAGAAATCGCCTATCATAGCGGAACCGATATTGGAGCGCCGGGTGGTACACCGATTCTGGCAGCGGCAGATGGCACAGTTACCATTGCCAATGCCATCGACTCTTGGGGTGGTGGGTATGGATACCATATCAAGATAAGCCACAATGATACCTTCGACACCCTGTATGCCCACTGTTCCTCTATCTGCGTAACCGTAGGACAGGAAGTGAAACAGGGAGAAGTGATCGGCTATGTGGGTACCACCGGAAATTCTACCGGAAACCATCTGCATTTTGAGGTCTGGCAGAATGGGGAGCGTACCGATGCGCTTGGCTTTTTCAATGCCAAAGAATAAGGTATAAGTCCACAGGAATCTTTTCCTGTGGACTTATACCTTTTCAAATCGATAGCCGATTCCTCGAACCGAAATAATCCGACAATTGGATGTTCCATTCAGCTTCAACTTTCTGCGGAGACTCCGAACATGGTGGCTGACCAATTCCTGATCGGTTCCATAGTCCGGTTCCTTCCAAACATATTCATAGATTTGTGTAAAAGTGAGGACTTGATTTATATTTTGCAGGAAATATAACAGGATATCGTATTCCTTACGTGTAAGGACGACCTCAGAGTTCTTCGAGTATACTCGGCGTTCCATTCGGTGTACAGTTAAATCAGGGGCAACTGAAATTTTAGTTCCTTTTGTTGTAACAATTTCAACATCGACATCCTGAGAATAAAATAAGGAGAGGATAGAATTGTAGAAGAAATCATCTGGGTCATTCAATTTTAGAATAATCACTGTACTCATTCAACCACTTCTTACTACATTTATTTATCATATTCACCAAAGTAAAACATGTTTTAAACAATTTTCTGCTGTTAAGAGCCATAATCGGAGTTCAATGAAAGCAAGCCAAATGGAATCACCCATTATTTATGAATAAAAGTTGTTTTATAAAAACTATATTTTGAATGTTGTGATTTGCTTCTTTAATGTCTATTCTTCTCCAATTTCTTTTTTTAGAAGGGTAATAAACTTTTCTATTAATTCAATACAAGTCTGAACTTGTACTGGATCAGTTTGTTCAAGAGCTTTTTCTTCTGCTCGAAAAATCCACATTATTTTTTCCGTCCCATATGCCAGTCCTTCTTTAGTTAAACGAATCACTTTCCGATTGCGTGTCCCCGGAATATGCTCTAAAAACACGAATCCCTTTTTAATGAGATTAGATACAATTGAGTTAATAGTCTGTTTAGGTAAAGAGAGCAACTCGCAAAGGTCATGTTGGGAATATTCATCTTCTGATTCAGAATTGAGTAGGATAGACCAAACATAAACTTCACTATCGGAAACCCCTGACTTTACGGCTGCCATACGATAAACAGCACCCAATTCTTTAATTCGCTGATTAATAACATCAATTTGTCTTTTGGTATTTTTGTCCATAGTGCTCCCCCTGCTTAAATATCTGATTTCGGATATTTAAACTATAGATTAAATCAAGACACTTGTCAACAAATACTCTCATTGGCATAGTTGGTACAAATGCTCTATGTAAAAATAATTTCTAAATTACAGGCTACCTTAAAAAGAGTCAATGAAGTAAATTATTTTAAAATACAATCAGATATCGTATGAATTATTCTCTACAATTTGATTTGTTCATATTTTTTTGAATTTCGATTCAAAGCACCCTCTTTGAGAAATTCAATGAGAACAGCTGCCAATGGAATAAAAAATAGGATTCCTAAAATGCCAAAAAGCTTTCCTCCAATCATTGCCGCAATCAATGTGTATAAAGGTGGTAGGCCAACAGAACCTCCTACGACTCTCGGATAAATAAACTGGTTTTCTATAAATTGCACTACAAGATAAACAATCAGACAAAGTACAGCTCGGGATGGAGAAATTATCAGCGTAAGAAAGACGCTGATAACGCAGGACAAAAAAGCTCCGGCATAAGGGATAATGGCGCAAAAAGCGGTTATCACTCCAACCAAACTTGCATAGGGAAGATCAAAAATAGAAAAGGCCAAAAACATCAAAGTTCCCAGTATTACAGCTTCGCCGCATTGGCCCGAAAGAAAATTAGAAAACGATTGATTAAACATACGGAAAAAGCGAGAAGTTTTATCAGCACAGGAGGAGGGTAAATACCCATATATCAATTTGGTAGAATGCCGATGAAGACGTTCCTTACTCAGAACCATATAGATGGCTATAATTAATCCAAATGTAGCGGTAACGACAGTATTAACAACAGAAGAAAGGGTACTTACAATTCCAGACAAAAGCGTATCTAACCGACTTGTTATATTTTGCATTATCTGTTCCAAGTTAATTTGAGAAAGAAAATTGTCCAGCCATTCCGCATTTATATTGTGTGCATCAAAGTATTCAATCCATTCTGGTATCCGCGCTTCAATCATACAGTACAAACTTTTGCCGGAACGAATTAATTCGGGAATTAACAGAGTGAGTACCAGACTGAGCACTAGTAGGATGCAGATCAAGGTGATAACAAAGCTGATAATGCGGCATATCTTATCAGATAAAGGCTTTTTGCATTTGTCTGATAATTTTCTTATTCTTTTTTCTATTCCGGTCATGGGAACATTGATAAACAGAGCGAGAATTCCTCCCACAATGACAGGAAGAATTAATCCAATCACTTTCCCCACTGCGCTCCAGATAACAGAAAAATTCATCAGCGCAGTAAATAAGCATACCCCGATAACCGTTACCAGTATATTTTGTTTTGTTCTCTTATCCATCGCTTACCCTCTTTTCTTAGCGCGTTCCATCTTCATGAACAAGGTTGGAAGCAAGCTTACATATTTTCAATGCGGAATTTCTATCAATTACCTCATGCTGACGCAGGATCATTTCACGACATAGCTCTTGCTTCTCCATAAAAGCAATGATTTCCGCAATGTCTTTTCTGGTGGTTTTTATTCTACGACTCATCCCATGTATGGCAAAAAATGCAGCGTTTTTGGTTTCGCATCCGGGTATCGGTGGTAGATGTGCCAAAGGAATTCCGATTACAGCTGCTTCCGTAGACGAAAGTCCACCGGGTTTTGTCAGGTATAAATCGCTGGCCTGAAGGTAGGTTGCTATTTGATCGGTCTTCCGAAGAATCCTGATCTTTCCTCGATACCGCTTCAAAAGCTTTTTATAAACTGTTTCGTTGCTTCCACAAATCACTACAAGCCGTGTGTTATCGCCGCCTTGTGCATAGAGCAATCTAACCGCTTTTATAAGTTTTCCGGCACCGATGCTTCCACCAGAAATCAGCAGATATTTTCGCCCTATCTCCATGTCAAGTTTTTTTCTTGCGTCTTCTTTAGATAGCTGCGAAAAAAATGCACTCCGCACAGGAATACCTAATGGAAAAATTTTATCAGGCGGAATTCCCTTGTGCTGAAATTCTTGTAAAAGCTCCTTTGCAGGAATTATATAAGCATCGCAATCGGTCTCCTCTGAAAAGGGTACGCAGGTATAATCGGTTGCAACTAAAATGGTTTTAGGTGTTTTATACCCAAGACATCTCATTTGTGTTAAGATCTCGGCAGGGAAAAAATGTGTCATGATTATAATGTCAAAGTGATGGCGTTCCAAATAATCTCTTAGAATTGGAACCATGTTATAATTGAAATAAAAAATTGGTGACCGCCATGGTAATCCTCGATACCATTCGCCCAGTTGGTAGATTATTCCAAAAAGTTTAGGTGCGTTTTGGACAAGAGAGATATAGGCCCGGTTAATTCGTTCTGCTGTTTGCCTACTATGTAACATATAGGGATTTAGCATCACTGTGTGATGTCCGCATCTCAGTAATTCCTCTTTTATGGCACAGGCAGCAACATCGTGACCGCCTCCAGTCCCGCAGGATAATATCAGTGCATCCATAACAGCTTTACCACCATTTTTTCCTTTTCTTCTTTGCTCATATACAGACGCAGGCACACCGTCAGGGTAATTATCAAAAAGCCAATCAAGATACTACGTTCGCAGCCCAAAACAAAAAGTCCGATAGAGGTGAAAAGATATGTAATGAGCGTGCGATGAAAATGCGGTGTGATTCGCAGAACGGTAGAAAACAAGATAAATGTGCCCGCAAACATAACCAGTGGAATATAATTTGGTAAAAGTCCCAACAAGCATCCGAATGTCACAGCAATTCCTTTTCCGCCATGAAATCCATAAAATACTGGAAAGGCATGACCGAGTACAGGAGCTATCAGTACAAGGGCAGAAAGTACCGGCACAGCAGTAAAGTCGTCTCCGAACTTTTGATATAAATAAATAGGTATTACTCCCTTTAACAAATCTCCTAAAAGAGTAATAGTACCGCACCAAAAACCACCGTACCGAAAAGCGTTTGTAGTCCCGGGATTTCCGTCTTTGCTATCCTGTAAAATGGCAGGCTTATGGAATAGCTTTGCTGTCAATTGTGCGAATAGTAGACTGCCGGAACAATATCCCGCCACAATGAAAAAAATATCTTGAATCATTTTTGATGTTCCTCCTCTCACCGAGCCTTACTATTTCGATTCCGGCGAAGAAGGTTCTAATTGCATCCGTTCTTCGATGTATCCTTCCAATAATTCTGCCGTCTTATCAATACCCAGTTTTGCGCTGTTGATACAGATGTCGTAGCCTCTTGAGTCGCCCCATTTTATCTCCGAATGTCTGTTGTGATATTTTTTTCTTGTCTTGTCGTTTTTAGCAATCAGTGTTATAGCTTCTTCCCGGCTAACGCTGTGGCGCTCGCTGATCCGCTGGATTTTGTCCTCCTTATCCGCAAGGACGAATATAGAGACCAATCTTTCATCATCCCGGAAAAGTTCGTCTGCACAACGCCCTACAATAACAAACGATTCCCCTGAAGCCGCTTTTCGTCTGAGATATTCAAACTGCATTTCCGCTACAATCTCTTCAATGGAATTTGTATATCCATTCACATTTCTGGAAAGCAGTATTTTTCTTCTTTTCTCATCGTACTTTTCCAGATACTCAATACGGACATTTTTTTCTTTCGCAATTTCCTCTAGAATTTTGCGGTCATAATAAGTGATTCCAAAATGCTCCGCAATTTTTTGCGCCACATAATGGCCTCCGCTTCCAAATTCACGCCCCACTGCGATAATGACTTGTTTTTTCATGATTTTCCTCCCTATAGATTTAGCAATAGCGCACAAACATAATGATCATGGAAATAGCAATCACAATGATGGTTGCAGGCACTGCGGTTCTGCAGTAGGTTTTCCAGTCTATAAAATAGCCGTTTCGGGAAGCGACCGAAACCCCAACTACATTTGCAGACGCTCCAATCGGCGTTGCACTTCCACCAATGTCCGTTCCTATTGCAAGTCCCCATGCAAGTGTTGACAGCTCTAATCCCTGAGTAGCTGCTAAAGTTTTGATTACCGGAAGCATGGTTGCTGCAAAGGGGATGTTGTCAACAAAAGCACTTGCAATAGCGGACAGCCAGATGATAATAGCAACGATCAGCTTTAAATTTCCACCGCTGATTTTTCCAATAAAACCTGCCAGCACATCCAAAACGCCAGTTTGCTCTAAGCCGCCAACTACTACAAATAGACCGACAAAAAACAAAACTGTTTTATAATCCACCTTTTTTAGCAACTGGATTGCGCTTTTCCGGAATACCAGCAAAGTCGCAAGAGCAACCACTACGCCGATTAGAGAAACCGTCATTCCTGTTATGGAATGGGTTGCCAGCAGGATGACTGCGGCGAAGAAGATGATACAACTGAATACAAAATCATGTTTATTTGTAATGGCGCTTTCCGGGGAAGGAACTGTCGCAGGATCAATTGGGCTTTCACTGGTTGATGACAGTTTTTTTCGGTATGTAAAATAGAAATACAGAATGACTAATACTAAACCTATCGCTGCGATGAGCCCTGTGTTCACCAAAAAATCGGTGAAAGAGTAGCCAAGCGCTGTGCCGATGATGATGTTCGGTGGATCTCCGCACATGGTCGCAGATCCTCCCAGATTCGCACAAAAAATTTCAGATAAAATCATAGGAATGGGATTGAACCTCAACAGTTTTGCCAGCTCTACCGTAATTGCCGCTAAGAACAAAATTACCGTGATACTGTCGATGAACATAGCCAGTACAGATGACAAAACCATAAACGACACAAAAATCGGAACTGGCTTATAATGAACTAATTTCGCCAATTTAAGGCATAACCATCGGAAAACTCCTGTTTTTGCCATCCCTTCCACCATAATCATCATGCCTAAGATAAAAACGATTGTAGCCCAGTTGATCCCAGCAGTCGAAGTTTCTGCTTGTCCAGAAACATGCCAAAAATCCGCCGTAAAGAAGCTGTTCAGATTCAATGTTTCGAGAACTGCTTCTCCGTTGCGCATCGCAACGCCAAACACAAGCACCAATGTAGCAACGCCACAGGCCAATGTGATATGATGTCGTTCAAATTTATCTGCTACTACCAGCAAGAACATTACAACAAAGATTCCAACTGCTAATATTTGTGCTAATGTCATAAATGCACCTCGTTTTCTCCCAGAGAATGAACTTGTTTGTTGTTTTTGTTCTTGCTATATGTAACTATATATGCAAAAACGCAGATTGGAATTGCCGCAAGGATATCCAACACAGAGTGTTGTTTCAGGAATACAGTTGAAATCGATATCAGCAAAGCGGTAATAACAAAAATAATCCTCCAACCTTTGGTACTAAAATGCTTACTGTGCCAAGCACAGAGCATAACAGCTACAGAACCAATGACATGCATTGACGGGCAAACATTCGTGTTTGTATCAAACTGATAAAGTCCAGCCATAAATTGAGTGAATACGTTATCTCGTTCAAACACTGGCGGGCGAAGCTCTTGACAATTTGGGAAAAAGATATAAATCATCATTGCCGCCGAGTAGGATATGATAATAAATTTCATTAGATTTCTGAAAGAATCTGTATCAAACAAGAGAGTATAAATATGGATACCTAACAGAAATACAAACCAAAATAAGTAAGGAATCAAAAAATACTCGCAGAAAGGAATGACTTCATCCAACAGACAGGAAATCGGATAATAGCTTTCCCTGATCCAAAGCCGCTCGACAGTTAAAAACATCAGTCCAAAAAGCGGCCAAAAAATCAGCATTTTCAAATGTGAAAACTCTGGGGTGTTTAATTTGCACAACCGAAATTTTCGGTAGTCTACCATTGCTCTTTTTTGCATTTGTTTCTTGCTCCTGTAACCAAATAGTAATTTAATATGTAATGGCTGCCTATGTGCGCTTTGGAATCGGTAAAGTCTTTGAAAAAATAAAAGACTGTATAATTCCCAAAACGAATCGATAAATCCAGTAAATGCCAAGCATTCCTGAATACTACATTCACTTCTTTCCTTTTACTGCAATTCTTTGTAAATGTACTCTGCACCGTTTGGTGGCTTATGTTCCCGCAAGCATTTTTCCATATCATGTATTTCCGTAGGAGAGCGGAGCAGTTCCATACTTTTGGAGGCAAGTTTTTTTGGCGTATCGGCGGTAATGGCTGCCCCCATATTCAAAAAGAAATTCATATTATACTGTTCACATCCGGCAACAGCGTTGATAAAGGCCATAGGTAGGTATTTGACTGCCGCTTCGGTTACACTGATTCCACCAGGTTTGGTTATATAAAGATCGGCGGAATCCATGTAAAGCGGCATTTGGTTGGTGTAACCTATTATATGGATATAAGGGCTCTGTTTGTATCTCCGATTTAACCTCTTAAAAAGTCGTTTGTTTGTTCCGCAGATTACAGAAACCTCCATATCCTCTGTCATTTCCTTTGCAATCTGTTTCATCATCTTTGCAATAGGACCGCATCCCATACTGCCGCACATAACAAGTAAGTGTTTGTTCTTTGCCGAAATATTTAACAGACGTTTCGCATCAGCTCTCTCGATTTTTCTACAAAAAGAACGACGTACGGGAATTCCAGAGACTACCATGTGTTCACGGGAAATTCCCGTGCTGACAAAATCATCTATAAAGGTTTTATCTGCAATAAAATATTTTTGCATATTACAGGCATCCAAACCGGGATAACAGGTGTAGTCGGTCGCTATAAAAGCGGTCTTTATGGAAATTGGATAACGCTTTATTACATCAGTTATCATAATGGCGGCAAAAACATGGGTGCAGATTACCGTGTCAAATGATTCGTTAATCAAATATTGGTGCAAGCGTTCCGATCCAGAAATCAGAATTTTGTGGATCAGGGAATCCTTTTGAAACATAGCAGAATGTTTCTCACTGTACCGATACCCCAAACGGAACAAAAATGGTAAATGCCTATAGATAAAACTATGTCCCCAAGATATAAGACTGGATATTTGTTTCGAGATAAAAATAAGGGCATCTTGTATTTCACAGCTTCGTTTTTCTTTGTCACAATAGTCCTTGAGGGCTTGCGCACATGAATTATGCCCTTGCCCTGTATTGCAGCTCAATATCAGAACCTTCTTCATGGAAGCTCTCCTGTTCTTCTTTTTTTACACAGTTGGGTTTCTTTGCTTTCATTCTTTTTAACAATCGAACCAACTTTGGGCGATTGTATCGCTGAATAATATTAAATGGAAGATTACCTATCAGATAGAGTAGGGAAATAGTCCAACCGCCAATCCCTTTCCAAATCAATACGCAGCCAAAGCCCATGACACATAACAGACTGTGAGTGAGCTCTGCAATGCAGGTTTCCCGTATCATTAATTCCGTATTTTCTGATGTTATCGAAGATGGAAGCTTTTTTGACGGCATTAACCTTGGGAAAATTCTACTCATATCAGGAAGCTTGTTTTGCCACCTGCGCACACCAAAATATCTGTAAAATTCTTCGTTACGTTCAAACTGAAACGTTCGAAAAGGAAATCGTTCATAGCGAATCAATTTCTTTGGGAAAAGCCTTCCAAGAAAGAAAAAGCCAAGGCTGATCGTTGCAAGGTATAAAAAGCATCTAAATAAACCATTCATTTCTACTATCCTTCTCTCTCATGCTGTTTTGCTGTTTTGATTAGCAAAACACTCCTACGAATATATAGAATGAGTGATATCATCATGAAGAAAATACAAATGGAAGTTAGTCCGACGGTTATATAGCCAGGGACATTTCCCCAAAGCAGATGCAAAAGCATGGTAAGATATAAAAGACCAGTTGTAACTTTCCCATGCCAAGCCGCACTTTTTATCTGTTTCGATCTACGAAAAGCCACTAAAGATACTATGCCGGAAGCAATTTCTTTTAAGACCATCACAAGAATCAGCAGAATCAATATTGGGTAGCGAATTCCTAAACAAAGAAACACCGCTCCTTGTGTCAGCTTATCAGCAAGTGGATCAAGCACCTTTCCAATATTGCTGATCATGTTAAATTTCCTTGCTATGTATCCATCTAATATGTCCGTCAATCCAGATAGCAGAAGTATGCCTACCACACCGTAGTATGCCTTTCTCCAAAAATAGAGCCATATAATTAACGGAATTAGCAAAAGGCGAAATAGAGAAAGCAAATTTGGAACCGTAAGCCAAGGATTATGAATAAACTTTGATTTTTCGCAAGACAATGAATTCCCCTCCATCCTTTAAGTTACTATGGTCTATCGTGCCGGGACATCTGCAACACTAGCATTTGAAGTCACTTCGATGGTATCTTCAATGAACTGCCAGTTGCAAAATTTCTTTTTCATTCGTATATCAGGATATCGACCATCAATCCATTGCATTATTTTGTTTTTAGGTGATTTTCCTCTGTGCCGATTGGCCCAGCGAACAATGCATACTGCTGTAAAAGAAAAATTTATAATCATAAATACGGAAAGAATCATACAGGCAATCTCCCACGGGTCTCCAATCATGGCGGCAACCAATTTTCTCAGCGGTATATACAGAAAGCGGTCAAATCCGAATCCCAGAAATCCCCACATCAATGTCATTTTCGGGCTGATAAGCCCTTGTAGATTTAAAAAGTGATTGCTATAATCCCATGCTCTCATATGAATTCCAATCCGTATTACCAAGCCACATAAATATTCGACAAAAGATCCGAGAAGAGCGAGTAATATAACACGGACCAACCGGCTTTGGCTGCCAAACAACGTATTTCCTATGTAAAAAACCGCAATACCAATCCCATAAACAATATTAAACGGTCCCCACAGTGCGACCACATGTGTCTCCCATTGTCCGTAGCGAAACAAGCACCAAAGGCCTTCCACAATAACACCCAATATGTTTCCCAACACAAAGAACCAAAATATTTCTTGATAAGCGATATTTAACATCACTACTTCCTCCTGCAATCAGAAGTTCCCCATATGATCTTAAGAAATAGAAACTTGAATACAATACTTTCGACTGCATATATGCCATAAACATAGATATTGAACGGTATATGCATCCGAAAAAGAGAATCAGATCCCTTACTGATAACTATAAAAGCTTCCTAATTTTTTGAATTGTAATACAGGAAAGTGAAAATTTCCGTGAACATTGATATGGAAAATGCAAATCCCAATCCGACTGCCATGGCAATAAATCCTTCATAGCCAGATATTTTTCCCATAACTATCAAACCCAACATCAATAGAAACGAAATAGTTTGTGTGAGCCTAAATGCTCTACTTTTTGACTTGAGTGTAATTAGTTGTTTCTGTTTGTCCATTTTCTCTAAGGTATCTTCTCTGAAAAATTTAAGAAATAAGCTACGAATAATCATTCCTCCACCCATGAAATAAAGTGCAATTATCAGAAGAATATGTTTTATGTCAAAGGTATGGTTTGTTAAACCAGTTATTAAATTCAGAGAGCCTAATATAACCATGAACGCACCTTCAACGAAAGACCTTTTATTATAAATTTTCATATTGTAAACCCTCCATTTTTTCTTCTAAACAATGATCTTCATACTGCTCTGAGAAATCATCAAAGTGTCGGCTAACAGGAGATAAAGCCAGTTTGCCGACACTTTGACGCTACTTTTTGGACGGAAAAAGTCGGACTTTCTTCTATTGTCTCCTTAACAGGTTGATAAAAGTCCTGTGATACAGGATGTTGTAATGAATACAGAAAAAGCTATTACAACCGATACAGTCACAGACACGGGCACTATTGAAGACAGTGATAAACCAACTACTAAGCAGATGGAGCTTGTTTATTCTCTTGTATTGTTGTCTTGGCCGCAGCAGCTCTAAGGATTTCTTTTCTTCGCTGAATCTCCTCCGAGGATAATGTCGTTGACTGTGGCGGTGTTGACACATCATTTCCCTTATGCTTGAATTTTTCCAACCGGTTGCGATTCTCCCATACCTTGCAAGCCGCAAGCCCGATAAATACTACGCCGATACCTGCCAGCAAATTTTTTACCACTTTACCCATCTGAGAAACTCCTTTTTGTCTCATCGCCAATACTCCTTTATCTCTGTTTACGCATTTATGATACTGCGGGTTTTACAACTCAACCTCAACTCTTCCTCAACAATTCGTAACAAAAGATAGAAACCAGTTCCCGTGGGAACTGGTTTCTATGGTCTAATAGATGATTCCGTTCATACATCACATTCCGCACCCATTAACTTATTTCTGCGAATCGCAAAAACAAATGTCTACTGTGCTATTTTTGATTAATAGTTTTAAACTATCTCTTGATTTTTTATTTCCTATTTTTTCCTGCCAAACGAACGCATTTCGGTCACAAGCAAAATGAGCGATAGCATAAACGCCAGTCCATCAGAAATCGATCTCGCAGCCAGCACGCCGGTGATACCAAGCAGTGGACATAGCAGTAACATTCCCGCAATTGGGAAAACTGCTTGCTTTGACAGGGAGAGCACAGAGCTTTTTCCGCCTTTTCCAATAGCCTGCAAGAAGATTCCAACTGGAGTTTGAACACTGGTCCCGATGATGAGCAGTGTATAAATGCGAAAGGCGGTTTTAGCAAATTCAATATAATTATAATCACCATCGCCCCCGAAAAGTAAAATAATCTTATCGGGTATAGTTTGAAACAATATGAACGCAGTTGTACTGACAATCAGACCGCTTATAATCGTCAATTTCAATACTTTCTTAACTCTGTCATAATTTTTAGCACCGTAATTATATCCGATAATTGGCTGCGAACCCATTGCCAACCCCAATATGATACTGTTCAGTATTTCGCTTACTTTCACAACAATCCCGACCACGCTAATAGGAATTTCAGAACCGTAAATAGATGCAGCTCCATAGGTTTTCAGCAAATTATTTTGCATACCCATAATAATCGCTGCAAATATCTGTGTAATAAAGCTGCTGATGCCAAGCATAGAAACCCTTCCTGCAACAGATAAACTGAATTTGAAATTCTGCTTTAATTCTATGTTTTTTAGTTTTCTAAAACGAATCAAATTCAGCAAAAAGGATACGATCTGACTGATGACCGTTGCAATTGCCGCACCCTTTACTCCCAAATCAAACACGAATATAAAAATAGGATCTAAAATAACATTCAAAATAGAACCTACCAGCATGGAACCCATTGCGTATTTGGGACTTCCATCTGCTCTGATAACGGAATTTAATGTTGCACAGACTGTCATAAAAGGAAGACCTATAGCGATGATATAACCATAATCTTTGGCATATGGCTCAAATTCAGCTGTACATCCAAACATCTTTAACAGTTGCGGAAAAAAGATCAGAACGCCAGCTGTAAATAGTACGGATGTGGCAACTGATAGCATAATTCCGTTTGCAACACCTTTTCCGGCTTCATCTTTCTTGTTTGCTCCAAGCATTAAGCTCAAATACGCCGATGATCCGTCGCCAAACATTAGGGCGAAGGCGGCAAACACAATCGTAATCGGAAAAATAATATTTGTCGCACCGATTCCAAGATAGCCAATCCCCTGACCGATAAATATTTGGTCAACAATGTTGTAAAGTGCGTTTACAAGCATTGAAATAATACCGGGAATCGCATACATTCGTAGCAGCTTTCCGATTCTCTCATATCCCAATATATTGGTTTCTGTTTGATTGGATATATTGGTTTTCAGACTCTTTTCCATCATGGACCTCCTTAACATAAAAAGTGAGCACAGTTATGTATTGAAATAACCGAGCTCACTCGACATCTTCCTCGACATACGATCTGCTTTCGCAAATGGGTGCTACGGCACCATGTCCTCCGATGATAACTTTATTCAAATGTTTTGAAACACGAATGGTTTTGTTTGCCATAATTTTATTGCTGTCGTTCATGGACAAGATCGATAATTAAAGATGCGCACCGTTCAATACCAATCACACCGCTGTCCAAACAAAGATGATAGTTCTGGCTTTGTCCCCATTCTCCACCGGTGAAATGTTTGTAGTGCACCTTGCGTCTGGTATCCTTATCAATAAGGCGTTCTTCCGGTTTTTTCTCGCTCTCTCCATACAGCCGAACAATTCGGTCTGCGCGAAAATCTATTGAGGCATGAACGAATACATGAAAGGCGTCGGAAAAATCTTTCAATATGTAATCGGCGCACCTGCCTACAATAACACAAGGACCTTTTTCCGCAAGTTCCAAAATGACATTTCTCTGCATACACCATAGAAAATCCGTGGCACTCATACCCTTTGTATAGCCGGAGGTGAAGCCGGGCTGGCCCTCTAAGGGCGGAAGATAGGAAAGGATTGTTTTCCCTGATGCATACTCTCCCGCATTTTCTACATATTCCGCAGACAGTCCGGTTTTTTCAGCTATCTGCTTGATGAGTTCCTTATCGTAATACGGAACACCCAGCGCTTCCGCTACTAATTTGGCAATACTTCGACCACCGCTTCCAAATTCACGACTAACGGTTATAATTGTTTTCTTCATATCAATTTACTCCTTTCTACCTGTAAACAACTGTGCATCTACATCAATTAAAAAAAGACTCTATCACTTCACACGCCTGCAAAAATCCGTCCTGCTCCATATCAAGCCAATGGATAGACTTATCTCTGTTGAACCAAGTGAGTTGTCTTTTGGCAAATTTCTTTATTTCTCTTGACAGCTCATTGTAGAATTCATCAAACGAGGAATACCTGCCTGTGAGATACCATGTAATGTATCGATATTCCAGACCTAAATTGCATAAAACTTCCGGCGGATTTCCTTTGTCTAAATACTGACGCACTTCTTCGAGCATACCATTGTCAATTCTTTTTTGCAGTCTTTCGTCTATCCGTTGATGTAAAAGTTCCCTTTTCCACGCAAGGCCCAGTTGCAGAGTATGATACCGAGGATTATTATGACTCGCTAAATCCTCCCCGTTTTTCAGTCTTTCCAAAGTTCTGATAATGCGCCTTTTGTTGTTAAAATCAGAAGCGTTTTCACGCAGGCGCAACAGAACCTCCAGCGGCAGCATTTGTTGCAATTCAACTAAAGACTTTGCTTCTAATTCTTTTCGGTAGGTCAGATCAAGGCTTTCATCCTTAAATTCATATCCATTTACCACAGAAGAAATATAAAGTCCCGTTCCGCCGACAATAATAGGCAAGCGTCCCCGTTCTAAAATCTCGGGGATAATGGCATATACCGCTTTTTGATAGTCTGTGACCGAGTAAGAATCCCCTATGTCACAAACATCAAGAAGATGATGCGGTATGGTTTTTCGCTCTTCTTGTGTCACTTTTCCGCAGCATAAATCAAACCCACGATAAACCTGCCTTGAATCGGCGGATATAATCTCCCCGTTATATCTTTTTGCAAGTTGAATTGCCAATGTGCTTTTGCCGGATGCGTTTGTTCCGACAATCGCTATGATTTTAGGCAAATTGTTTTTACACATAATTCCTCCGACTTTATCTGTTTTGAAACTATTTTCAAGTTTATGATTCTGCTCGCCTGAAAAAATGTACGCTTGATATTCCATAATTTTTCAACTTAAATCTACAGAGAAAACCTATTTTGTCAGGCAGCTCTTTTTCTCGCCTTGTACGAATCGCAATACACCCGTCTTTTTCAAGAAGTCCTGCGTTTGACAAGCACTCCATAACAGGCAAAAAAATTTTATCTATCGTAAAGGGAGGATCAAGATAGATAATGTCAAACATATATCCTTTTTCTGCAAGCCATCCGATCCGTTTGAAAACATCATCCTGATACACCTCATATCCCTCTGTAAATTTACATCTGGCAAGATTTTTCTTTATCACACAAATCGCCTTTCGGTCTTTCTCTACAAACACAACCTTTTTAGCACCTCGGCTGATTGCCTCAATCCCAATGCTCCCGCTGCCTGAAAACAAATCAAGGAAGCGGGAATCAGCGATTTGCATTTGCCAAATGCTGAATAACGCCTCCTTGATTTTTGCTGTAATCGGTCTTGTATTTATTCCTTCCGGAGAAACTAAGGCGCGTCCTTTGGCTTTTCCGGCTATTACACGCAAATATATTCCTCCTTCATACCTGTTTTTTCAAAAAGACACAGAACATCAAACTAACCGCTTTGAAATTGCAAAAACATTGTCCGCACCAACTGTACCGATCATTAAGCGATGGATAGAGTTTAATGTCTGAATATCAAATTCACAGCAGGCATTTCATGAATTTTCTGATTTATCGTCCTTTACATTCTCCACTTATTATCCGTTTGAAAATTCTCTTTTCAGATTGGCAATATATTTTTCAAGCATGGAGATGCATGCCTGTACTTCCTGTGGGTCTGTGTTCTCCATTGCTTTCCGTTCCGCTTCAAAAATCCACATAACTCTGCTTTTGCCGTATGCGATTCCTTCTTCGGACAGACGAATTACTTTTCGATTTCTTGTTCCCGGCATATGTTCTAATAACACAAAGCCTTTTTTCACCATACCAGAAATAAGGGAATTCACTGTCTGCTTTGGCAAGGAAAGCATTTCGCAAAGATCCTGTTGTGTGTATTCTTCATCAGAATTAAGCAAAGCAGACCAAATACAAACTTCACCGTCTGCAATACCAGATTTTCCGGCAGCGATGTGATAGAGCGCATTCATCTCTTTGATTTTCTGATTAATTATGTCGATTTGGCCTTTTATATAGTTATCCACGCAAAAACCTCCAATACATCCGAATTCGGATATTCAAGATATATTATAGTCCAAGTTCGGATGTTTGTCAAGTGAAAACCGATAATTTAACAAAGCCATCAAAAAAGAGCAAGGTTACCAAAAGTGAATAGTCTGTTCTCAAATAAATACTATTATTGCTTTATTTTCGATATTGTCATGACAATATCGGCAGTACCACAGTAAACTTACAGCCCCCCTCCTGACAGTTCTCAACCTCAATATGTCCCTGATGGATGGAAACAATCCGATTAACTAATGCCAATCCAAGACCATTTCCCTCAGCCTTATGGGAGGTATCCGACTGATAAAACTTATCAAAAATCCGTTTTTTGTCAGCTTCAGCAATTCCACGACCATTGTCCTGAACAGAAATCAGTACGTTCTGCTCGGAGGCCTTTAAACAAACTGTTACTTTCCCACCAATAGGACTAAATTTTACTGCGTTGTCAATCAGATTCATCCATGCGTGTAATAGTAAGGCCTCATTTCCCGAATAAATAACATTGTCTAACTCTGCAACAGGCTCAATTGACTTTTCACTCCATTTGGCTTCCAATGCAACTATAGCCTGACGAAGCTGCTCATCTAAACAATAAGGTTTATTTTGAGAGGGGATAGCCTGATTCTCGATTTTAGAAAGCAGCAAAATATTGCTTACCAAACCGGATAGCCGGGTCGTATTTAATAATATCTTTTCGATATATTCTATCTGCCCTGCTGTTAGATTTGAATCTCCCTGTAGAAGGGTAGCATACCCTTCAATCGCGTTGATTGGCGTCTTAAACTCATGAGAAACATTGGAAATGAAATCCGTTTGGAGCGTTTCTGTTGCAGCCAGTTCTTCAACCATAAGATTAAAATTGTGATATAGCTTCTGAACTTCTGTAAGTTTGTTATCGGATTCCAGACGAATTGTAAAATCTCCCTGTGCCACTTTGCTCATGACCTTGCCCAATTTATTAACTGGCGACAAAATTCTTTTTGAGAGGAAATAAGAAGTAGCACCTCCTAAAGCAATACAGAGCACTACAACATATACCGCTTCCGGTATATTCACTGTGAGATGAAAAAAGTGATATAGCGCTGATGAAACAAGTGCTGCAACTATTGAAACGACGATAAATACGAGAGAATTAATCCAAAAGAAATAAAAGTCAAGACTAAAATTCCATTTTCCCTTTTTTGGTTTCATCGTCTGGTCACCTTATATCCTACGCCTCGAATAGTAATGATTTGAAAATCAGAATTGTTTCTAAAACGTTCCCGAAGTCTACCAATATGAACATCAACTGTATGAGTATCCGTTTCAACATCGTATCCCCAAATATCGTCCATAATCTGTTGCCTTGTAAAAATTCGTCCGGGGAAAGAAACCATTTTATATAAAATCATAAATTCCTTTTGTGGTAAGGCGTAGGATACACCTTCTGAAACTACCGTTAAAGAATCTACAAACAATTCTGTATTGCCGATCACCTGTCGACGATCATTGATCATCTGCGCACGACGCAACAAAGCTCCCACGCGTAAAACCATCTCATTGACATTGACCGGCTTTATCATGTAGTCGTCCGTACCGGAAAGAAAGCCCCTTCGCATATCATCAAAGGCATCCTTCGCTGTTATCATTAAAACAGGAATTTGCAGGTTTGCTTCTCGGAGGGCATTTACTAATTCATACCCGTCCATTACTGGCATCATAATATCGGAAATAATTAGATCTGCATAATCCTGATCCAAAGCCTCCAAAGCGGCCTTTCCATTTTCTACGCCTTTGACATAGTATCCGTTCTTTGTAAGGACATGCTGAAAAAGCTGGCGTAGTTCCTGGTCATCTTCTGCAATCAATATCTTAAACATCTCTATTCTCCTTCTTTGCCAACTTCTTCATTTAAAAGGCAGATATATTTTTCATGTAAATAAGCGTATTCTGTTTGCTCTTGTTTTGTCAGTTTCATAAAGGCTCTTTGTTCAGCCTGATAAATTGGGAATACCATTCTTTCTCCATATTGCTTTCCCGTATCAGTAAGCTGAATACACTTTTGGTTTCGGGTGCCGGAAATTGTATGTAAAAATAGAGCACCTGATTTTAAAAGTTTACAAATGATTGTGTTAACTGTCTGTTTCGGTAATGCCCACAAACTATAGATATCTTTTTGAGAGTAATTTTCATTTGCAAGCACCAGTGCATACCAAATTAAAAATTCATTTTCAGAAATGCCAACTTTTTTGGCGAAATTGCGATAAATTCCAATCAGTTGCCTTGTTTGCTGATTGATAACTTTTACTTTTTCTCCAACAGTCATGCTCATTAAAGTAGCCTCCTTTTAATATCCGATTTAGGATATTAAATTTATTATAGTCCGAATTGGGATGTTTGTCAACAACGTTCTTAACGCGAACTGGAAAGTTCTTATGTCGGCTATATTAATGCAAAAAGGTATTTTCTAAAAAACTTAATTATTAAAAAACTCTATGCGAGAGATAATATCTTTCGCATAGAGTTTAACAAGCACCTAATAGACTGTTATTTTATAAATTCCTGTATTACTAAATTCAAAATTTCCTGTTGCTCCGCAGACAAACCTCCGTTTTTAGGTTTTGTACTTTCTTTGAATTC
>PPYF01027589.1_pt1 | contig 20764 bp, 15 predicted proteins | sample 1559871 | NCBI WGS metagenome assembly PPYF01 (sample SAMN08240021, study PRJNA423297) | Human gut metagenome, whole genome shotgun sequencing project.
CTTCCATATTGTAAGCGAAGTCGGTACGTTGAGCCATGGCGTGGTCAAGCACGTTGAAGGTGATGCGGAATGTGTTCTGGTCGTGTGGCAGCTTTATTTTGTCAGAATTCGGATGAATTTCAATCTCTGTCTCCTTCTTGCGCCTCTCCGTCAGCACTGTAAATGCCGTAAGTGCCACAGCAGGCTCGCTTGCCGGAGCCTCGAGACTGCGCGGATTGAGCGAAATCAGACCGTTGTTTGACGCAAAATAAATGTATCCCGATTCATCCACGGCCGAACCGCGTTCAAAGAACGAATTGAGTGGCATTTCCTTCGAGTCATTGTAAAACGACAGCTCTTCGGTAGCGAAGTTGATATGGGCTATACCCTTGTTAGTGCTCACCCATATATTGTGACCGTAATCTTCCTCAATCGACATCACGTGCGACACGCCCGCACGTTTGAGCGATTCCACTTCCTTGAATTCTCCGGGAGTAGCCGAGTCGGGGAAGTACACAAGTCCGTTGCGGGTCGCCACCCACATCAGACCGCGCGAATCGCATTTTATGTCGTTGACTGCGTTCGATGGAAAACCATTGTCAGTCGTGAAAGAGGCTATCAGATTAGCATGCGTGTCAAACACATTAACGCCTTTGCCAAAAGTACCTACCCACAGACGCCCGCGGCGGTCTTTGGAAATGCCCTGCACTATCCTGTCCGCCAACTGGCCGTTTATATCTCCGGCTTCTTTCACTTTTCCGTTATCGTAGATATATATACCGTCAACCGTTCCTGATAATATAGTACCTTTTTCATCAATATAGAAAGTACGTACATCATCCGGCAGCCCTTCTACGGGGGTAAAAGTGCCTGTGGTCGGGTCAAAAATCAAGACACTACGCTCCGATGTACCTATCCAAATACGTCCGTCACCGTCCACGCTCAGGTCGTAGATGAAAGTTCTCGCATCAGTCGAAGCTCCTGGCATAGGTATTTTGGTGATATTCCGTCCTTTAGCGCGTACAAGCTCATTCTCGCCGCCCATCCACACATTCCCGTCCGAATCAACGGCGCAGTTCCATACCGGCAAATAGGTAGAATGGCGCTGACCCGACGAGAGGTATTCAAATCTCTCGAAAATAGGGTCGAGATGGTCTATCACATCCACGCCGGCCCTGTAATGCCCTATCCACACGTTTCCGAACGAGTCCTGAAAAATCGTATATACGTACGGACTTGTCAAACCTGATGGTGCACCTATTACCGGAAGAGTTCGGAAACCAGCGTGGCTAATATCAGCGTAAGTATATGATTTTGAATCAAGTACGCTCACCCCCCCCCTGTGAGGTTCCGAACCATAGCTCCCCATTCTCAAGCTGACGTATGTCCCACACCTGCCCCGGGGCAATGCTTGCGGGATTACTGTCGTCGTGCACGAAGGGAGTTAGGGTACCTGAGCGCGGATTGAGCAGAGCGGCACCGTTTTCTGTCCCTACCCATACGCCGCCGCTTCGGTCAATACAGACAGAGTACACATTACGTCCGGGCAAAGAAGCCTTGTCCGCAGGAGAGTACGTATAATTCTTTATTGAATACGTCTTGGGGTCAAACACACTCAGTCCGCCTCCAATATGACCTATATATAACTGTCCGCCGTCGCCTTCGGCCACGGTCCATGTCTGCGTCGGCATACCGCTCACGTTCGAGCTGTCATATATTCGGCTCTCTCCTGTGGCCGGATTATAATACTGCACCCCGAAGTGATAATGGGTGAGCCACAGACCGCCGTCGGCGGCCGGCACTATAGAGGTGATGTCCGGTGAGCGAAGCACATCTCCGTTCACCTGTTCTATCTTACCGGTACGGCTGTCATAGTAACATAGTCCGTTGCGCTGTGTGGCTATCCACAGCTTGTCAGGGGCGGCCGCGCATACTGCAAGACTGTTGAGTTCGTTGCCGCTAAGACCCGAATTGTTCTTATTGTAGTTTATGAACCCGTGACCGTCAAACCGGCTCAGGCCATCGTTGGTGGCTATCCACACATAGCCGTCCATATCCTGGCATATATCTCTCACATAGCCGTTGGCCAGTCCGGCCGACACGCCAAGATTGTGCACCTGCATGACGGCCAAGGCCGACCCGGCCTGCAAGGCCAGAATCAACACTGCTATGACATGTCTGAGTGCGATTTTCATGCTTATGCGTCGTGATTTTAGAGGTGTTAAATTTAAGTACCGCAAATTTAATAAATAATGTACACACTTCATAGTCTCCATCATTTATACTTGTGTCCGATTCGTGCAGAGGGCCTGTTTGCACGATTTGCGCATGAAAATGCGTGATTTCGACAATAAGCCATACGCCAAGCAATATTAAATTTGCACCGTGAAAGAAAAATGAACAAATTCTAACATTTTTTATACCAAAAACCATTAATTGACCTTGAACAGATGTACAATCTCAATCATACGCTGAATCATAGGAAAGGTAATTTTAAGGAACATAATTCTCGGGGTACTTTTTGGGGGTAAAAAAGACTTGTTTTTTGGAAAAGCACATTTTTATTGACATTATCCATGAGGAACCAACTAATCAATCATATTAATCAAAACCAATGAAAAGACATCGCTTCTTTCTATGGCTCCTTACTCTCTTGGTAAGTACACTGAGCCTGCGTGCCCAGCAGCAGTATACGCTGAAGGGCACAGTGGAAGACAATATGAACGAGCCGCTCATAGGCGTCTCTGTTGTTGTCAACGGTTCGTCAAACGGTGTGATGACCGATATTGACGGTAATTTTGCTATTCAAGTTAAAAACGGCGACATGGTGTCGTTCTCTTACATCGGCTACCTGACTCAGGAAGTTAAGGTCACCGGACAGAACAACATCACTGTCGTGCTTGAAGAAAACGCACAGAACCTCAACGAACTCGTAGTTATCGGTTACGGTACTGCACGTAAGAAAGACCTTACCGGTGCCGTTGTGCAAATCAGCCCTGAAAAGCTCGCCGACCAGAACCCCAACACCGTGCAGGACCTTCTCCGTGGCACACCCGGTCTCCAAATCGGCTACAACCCCGATGCTAAGGGCTCTGCAAGCATCCAGCTGCGCGGTCAGAACTCACTCTACACCGACGGCAACCACAACTCACCCCTCATCATCCTCGACGGTATGCAGTTCAACGGCGAACTCTCGGAAATCAACCCCGACGACATCGCCGCTATCGACGTGCTCAAGGACGCCTCTTCAGCCGCCATCTATGGTGCCAAGGCTGCATCGGGTGTGATTATCATCACCACTAAGAAAGGTAAGCAAGGCAAGCCCGTTGTTACCGTAAGTGCCAATCTCTCAGTTAACACAAAGAGTGCTTTCCGCGAAGTTTTCGGTCCCGATGAATACCTTAAATATCGCGAAGACTACTACAAGACTCCTACTGCAGGTTTAAATCTCGACGGCTCATATACCTACTATGGTAACGCTCCTCGCCCCGACAATAAAAAAGACCCGCGCTATTCATTGTATGCAGATGTTTCAGCTCCCGTAGGTTACTTCGACTACTATGGCAATGTAGCTGCCATGTACGGCATCACTCCCGAACAGTGGGCTAACAGCGGTACCATACAGATTGGTGAAAAGGGCACTATGGAAGATGTTTACGCTTCTCGTATTCTCCTCAATCAGGCTTCTAACGTTTATCAGAACTTCCTCAACGGCCGCAAGACCGTCGACTGGTACGACCTCACATTCCGCACCGGTTTCAACCAGGACTACAATGGTAGCGTATCAGGTGCTACAGAAAATGTCAACTACTACTTCTCAGTCGGTTATCTTAAGAACGAAGGTGCCATCCGTGGTAACGACTACGAATCAATGCGCGCAAGCATGAAAATCAACGCCAAGATTACTCCCTGGCTCGAAATCGGCGCCAACGCCAACTTCCAGAACCGCTCTGACGGCGACATCCAGGTGTCAATCGGCAGCAACTACTGGGATGCCAACATGCTCCGCAACTCTCCCTTCGCTTCTTATCGCAAGGAAGACGGTTCGCTCGAACAGTACCCCTTCAACGGTAATCCTACCAATGGTGGTTACAACTACGATTTCGACCGTCAGTACCTCGACCTTGAAAAGGGCTACACCGTGCTCAACACCATTTTCAACGCTCAGGTCAACCTCCCCTACAACATCACTTATCGCTTTAACATCGCTCCCCGCTACCAGTGGTTCCACGACCGCTACTTCATGTCGGCCGAGCTTCCCAACTCCGACCCCGTCACCCGTGGTGTTAACCGCAAGAGCTCACAGACCTTCGACTGGAACCTCAACAACACCATCACCTGGGACTACTATTTCAACAAGATTCACCACGTAACCGTGATGCTCGGTCAGGAAGCTGAAGAAAACCGCTCTTGGGCCGACAACATCGAGGCTCGCCACATCACTCCTACCGATGCCCTCGGTCTCCACTACATCAGCGGTGCCAACAAGTCTGAGTCTTCTTTCTGGAGCGACGACGTCCACATCACAGCCGCCTCTTACTTCGGCCGCGTATTCTACGGCTACAACGACCGTTATATGATTACAGGTACTGTCCGTCGCGACGGTTACTCTGCCTTCGGTGCCAACGACCCCTGGGCCAACTTCTGGTCGGTAGGTGCAAGCTGGCGTATCAACGAAGAGAAGTTCATGGAAAGCACCCACGACTGGCTCTCTGACGCTAAGCTCCGTGTGTCTTACGGTACCAACGGTAACCGTTCGCTCAAAGATACTTACGCTTCTATGTCAAACCTCTCTGACGGCGGTGTAATGGTCTATATGAAGCCCGACGGCACTCCCGCTGTAATGGAATCACTCACAGTTTCTCGTCTCGGTAACCCCAACCTTTCTTGGGAAAAGACAGGAGCATTCAACGTTGGTCTTGACTTCGGTTTCCTCCAGGGTCGCATCGGCGGTAGCATCGACTGGTATTCAAAGTCAACCAAAGACATGATTATGTGGCAGCGTCTGCCTTCATTCTCAGGCTTCGGCAGCATCATCACCAACCTTGGTGAAGTTACCAACAAGGGTATTGAAATTTCAGTACGCGCAGTGCCCGTCTCTATTCAGAACTTCGAATGGAGCACAAGCGTAGGCTTCTCTTACAACCAGAACCGCATCAAGCACATTTATAACGACTACGACCCCGAAACCGGCAAAGAATATAACGATACCTCAAACGGTTGGTTCATCGACAAGTCTGTCGGCGAAATCTGGAACTACAAGCTCCTCGGCATCTGGCAGGTTGATGAAGCTGAAGAAGCTGCCAAGTTCAACCAGAAGCCCGGTGACCCCAAGGTTTGGAACAACCCAGACAATGATATATATGACGAGGACGGCAATGTCAAAGAATATGTATTCAACGACGACGATAAGGTATTCCAGGGCACAACAGCTCCTCCCATCTACTGGAACTGGCGAAATGACTTCACCATCTTCAAGGACCTCACATTCTCGTTCTCTATGTACTCTTACATGGGTCACAAGAGCGCTGACTGGACATATCTCAACAGCGATAACGGCGGTTCTTGGGTAACCAACACCGGTAACGTATGGAAGAAAGAATACTGGATGATTGACAATCCTTCTAACGAATACGCTCGTCTCGAAGCACAAGGTCCTCTCGGCGGTACTTCTTACTGCCCGCCCCGCATCCTCAACCGCAACTTCGTTCGTATCGACAACGTATCTCTCGGTTACACCATTCCTCAGAAGTGGACACGCCAGTTCGCAATCGAACGTCTCCGCGTATCTGCCGGCATCAAGAACCTCTGCACCATCCACGCAGGCAACTGGAAATTCGGTGACCCCGAATCAGGCGGCAACGGTCTTGGCCTCCGCACCTACACATTCGGTCTCTCTGTAACTATCTAAAATTTACCTCTTCAAAATTAGAAACATGAAAAATTACATAAAAGGCGGATTGATGCTCACGGCTACTGCCATGATGGCAAGCTGTTCAGACTCTTTCCTGGAACAAGACCCTCTGTCGTTCTACGAGCCTACCGCAACATATACTACAGAAGCCGGTCTGCAGGCAGCCCTTGCCAAATGCGACCGCTCTATCAAGGAGATTTTCATGGATGGAAACGGCAACGTGCTTCCCATGGCCTCCAACTACAACATGTCAGACCTCGGTCTCTATGCAAAGACCGACAACTGGGGCACATTCCAGGACAACTTTGACGCCATGCTGTCACCCACTTCAAATTTGGCAAGCGGTGGTGACGCCAACGCCATGAAGCGTTACTGGGACGAAGCTTACAACGCCATCAAGTACGCCAACACCGTGCTTAACTACATCGACCAGGTTCCCGGTCTTGATGAAAAAGTACGCGATGAGTACAAGGGACGCGCCTACTTCCACCGCGCCTACAAGTACTATCACCTCGTGCTTCAGTACGGTGATGTGCCTTTGGTAACAAAGCTTCCTACTTCACCCAAACGCAATTACACCTCCACAAGCAAGGAAGCCATCTTCCAGATGCTGGTTCATGACCTCGAATTTGCCGTTAACGCAGTTCCCCTGCAGAAGGATATGCAGTACATCGGCATGGTCAACAAGGAAGCATGTATGATTCTTCTCGCCAAGTGCTACCTCGTTACAGGTCAGTTCGCTCAGGCAGAACAGATGTGCGACGAACTTATAAACAACACCGGCCACTCTCTGATGACAGCTCCTTTCGGAACATTCGTTCCTTCGGGCAATCCTGACACCTGGACCGTTACCCGCAACGTTATGTGGGACCTCATGCGCGGTGTAAACGTCTGCGCTGCTTCCAACAAAGAAATGTTGATGCCTATCCTCAACTTCAACGCCGAGAACTTCACACAGTACCTCACCATGCGTGCCATGCAGGTACACTGGAGCAACCAGGGCGCTATCCGCGACAAGTACGGCGTCTACAAAGACCGTTGGAGTGAAGGTATGACCTTCAACTATGCCCGCAACAACGGCTACTATCAGTCCAAATATGACTGGCTCCGCGTAATGGGTCGTGGTATCGGCTGCTTCCGTACCTCCGTTCACTTCAACGAACACATCTGGTGCTACGACGGCGAAGTTGACTGGCAGGACCTCCGCCACAACCGCGAAATGGGTAACTGGATGGAAATGGGCGACCTTAAGTACAACAATCCCAACTGTGCCGCCCACGGTCAGGACATGATTCTTTACGCTCCCGAAGATTTCTATGGTTGGAAAGAAGAACCTGAAAAGAATTCTGACGGTACATACAAATTCGATGAAAACGGGCTCTGCATAGGTGGCGTTCAGTATAAGATCGGTGATATCCGTAAGGGTCCCGGCCCCCTCACAGCCGACTCTGCTCTCGTTAAGAAGGGCGACCTCCTTTGCTCGGATACGATTCGCTCTTGGTACCCCACTCCCCTGTGGAAGAACTACGTGCTCGACGTAACTGCTGAAAACAACCGTGGCGCAAACCAGTTCAACGGTGCTACCAACGGTTCTAACGGTAATATGTACCTCTACCGTCTCGCCGAGGCTTACCTCATACGTGCCGAAGCCAAGTTCTATCAGGGCAAGGCTGCAGCAGCTGCCGAAGACGTAAACACAATCCGTCGTCGCGCCAACGCCAAGAAGATGTTCACCACAGTTACCATCGGCGACATCATGGATGAACGTGCCCGCGAACTCCTCTACGAGGAATGGCGCCAAGCCGAACTCTGCCGCGTATCATGGTGTCTCGCTACCTCAGGTCAGCCCGACGAATGGGGCGAAACATACACCAAGGAAACTTGGGACAAGCAGGAAGGTACAGATACTAACGGTGGTTCTTACTGGTTCAAGCGCGTTACCCGCTGCAACATCTTCAACCGTGCTGACATGATGGGAGCCGGTATCCGTTCTAACGACCGTTACCTCCGCTACATCGTGAACAAGCGCAACCTCTTCTGGCCTATTCCTAACGACGCTATCACTGCCAACAGCGAAGCTCCCCTCCGTCAGAACTATGGCTATGCAGGCTACTCTGACAACATCCCCATGTGGACCAACTGGGAAGAAGCCGTTGCCAACGAATGATAATGTAAACATCACATAACACAACATGACCCGGCCGGGGGCATATCAAGATTTGATTTAGGTTTTGATATTCCCCCGGCTTCTAATTAGACTAATTAGACTAATTTGTCTAATTAGCCCAATAAGTGTGTTTCTCACACTTTTTTCATTCCAAAATGCCGAAATTCAATATTTTTTCGCTATATTTGCACTTGAAACAGCCAATCTTGAATCAAACCATATCAACATATCTTTTTACATGAAACAACTCCTCGCGGGAGTGCTCGCAATGGCAGCTTGCATAATCCCCCAACAGACTTCGGCACAGGAAAGCCAAAACCCGATTTTGCCCGGTTTCCACGCCGACCCTGAAATCCTTTACTCCAACAAGGACGGTAAGTATTACATTTATTCCACCACCGACGGCATGCCCGGCTGGGGCGGCTACTATTATCATGCTTTCTCAGCTCCCACCATTGACGGACAGTGGAGCGACTGCGGAGTGGTGCTCGATGCCAAGAGCCAACAGGTGCCTTGGGCTGACGGCAACCTCTGGGCGCCGGCCGCCATCGAGCGCAAAGAAGGCGACACATATAAATATTATCTGTATTTCAGTGCTAACAATCCCGAGAGTCGTCGCAAGGAAATCAGCGTGGCCGTGGCCGACGACGCCGCCGGCCCCTTCAAGGCTCTCGACCACCCTATCATAAAGGATGACCCCTCGCGCAAAGGCCAGCAGATTGACGTAGACGTGTTCCAAGACCCCGTTTCCGGTAAATATTTCCTCTACTGGGGCAACAGCTTCATGGCCGGCGCAGAGCTTAACGATGACCTTCTTTCCGTTAAGCCAGAAACCATAACCATCATGACTCCTAAGGGCGGAACACTGCAGGACTACGCTTTCCGCGAAGGCGCATACGTGTTCTACCGCAACGGCAAGTACTATTTCATGTGGTCGGTCGACGATACAGGCTCGCCCAACTATCATGTGGCCTACGGCACCTCAGACTCGCCGCTCGGCCCCATCACCGTAGCTGACCCCTGCATAGTCCTCATTCAGGACCCTGCCAAGGAAATATACGGCCCGGCACACCACTCGGTGATTAATGTGCCCGGCACCGACGACTGGTACATAGTCTACCACCGCATCAACAAGAACTATCTTGACAAGAAAATGGGCCCCGGTTTCCACCGCGAAGTGTGCATCGACCGCATGTACTTCAATCCTGACGGCTCAATCAAGAAGGTAGTCCCCACAACTGCCGCCGACGAGGCGCGCCATCCCGGCTATCCCATCAATCCCGTACTGTTTACTTCTGTAAAAGTTAACGACGGTTTCTGGAGCAAACGTCTCGAGACAAGCCGCAACGTCACCATACCATTGGCATTCAGCAAATGCGAGGAATCAGGCCGCTATGAAAATTTCGTAAAGGCTGCATCACCCTCCGACTCATACAAGGTAGGCGGATTCTCGTTCGATGATACCGACGTCTACAAGACTATTGAAGGAGCAAGCTATCTGCTGCAGACCTATCCCGACGCCAAACTTGAGACTTACATTGACAGCGTTCTTAACATAGTAGCAGCCGCTCAGGAAAAAGACGGATACCTCAACACGGCATACACCATGAATCCCAAGCACCCCCACGACTGGATGAGCCCCGTAAAGTGGGAGAAAGTTGAGATTCTCAGCCATGAATTCTACAACCTCGGCCACATGGTAGAAGGCGCCGTGGCACACTATCAGGCCACAGGCAAGCGCAATTTCCTCGACATAGCCATGAAATATGCCGACTGCGTGGTGCGCAACATCGGCCTCGGCTACGACCAGGTTGACCGCGTGCCCGGCCATCAGATTGCCGAAATGGCTCTTGCAAAGCTTTATCTCGTCACCGGCGAAAAACGTTACATCGAGCAGGCCAAGTACTTCCTCGACCGCCGAGGCAAAACTACACGCAAAGACGCTTACAGCCAAGCTCACAAACCCGTCGTAGAGCAGGATGAGGCCGTTGGCCACGCTGTCCGTGCCGCCTATATGTATTCGGGCATGGCCGATGTAGCAGCCATCACGGGTGACTCGGCCTATATCAACGCCATCGACAAAATCTGGGACAACATAGTTTCCAAAAAGTACTATATCACCGGCGGCATAGGTGCCAAGCACGAAGGCGAAGCTTTCGGCAAGAACTACGAGCTGCCCAACCTCACCGCCTACAACGAAACCTGCGCCGCCATCGGCAATGTGTTCCTCAACCATCGCTTCTTCCTGCTTCACGGCGACGCAAAATACTACGATGTGCTCGAACGCACCCTCTACAACGGCCTGATTTCGGGCGTGTCGCTTGACGGCAACAGCTTTTTCTATCCCAACCCGCTCGAATGCGACGGCAAGTATCATTTCAACGCCGACAATACCATCGAGCGCCAGCCCTGGTTCGGATGTGCCTGCTGCCCCTCAAATATATGCCGATTCATCCCCTCACTGCCCGGATATGTCTACGCTACCAAAGGGAGTGATGTATATGTCAATCTATTCATGGGTAATACCTCTGAGTTCAACGTTAACGGCAAGCCGCTCAAACTCACTCAGACCGGTAATTACGCGTGGGATGGAAATGTGACAATAAGCGTTGACAATAATCCGGGCAGTTTTTCTTTGAAACTGCGCATCCCCGGCTGGGCACAAGGCAGCCCCGTTCCAAGCGACCTCTATTCATACGCCGACAAGGTTAAAGGACCCGGCTATAAGGTTACAGTGAACGGTCAGGAAATCAAGTCGGCTCTCGACAAAGGCTATTTCACCATCAACCGCGAATGGAAGCAAGGCGATAAGGTTGAGATTCAGTTTGCCATGAATCCACGCATAGTCAAAGCTCACGAAGCGGTTGAAGCCGACCGCGGCCTTGTAGCCGTAGAACGCGGCCCAATTGTCTATTGCGCAGAGTGGCCCGACAACAAGTTCGACCTCAAAACCGTGAAGCTAAATCCCAAGGATAAGTTCAAGGCCGTGTACACCGACGAGCTCGGCGGCTACACTCAGCTTCGCAACTCTACCCACACTCTCATCCCCTACTACGCATGGAACCACCGTGGCGCAGGCCAAATGGCTGTGTGGCTTCCCGAAAAATAAACTAACACCCACATTTTTTCATGAAAAAAACATTTGCACTGCTACTGCTCACCCCTGCTCTCGCCTGGGCACAGGGCGAAGTGACAAGCCCCGACGGCCGTCTCACCGTCAATGTCTACAACGACAACGGTGTCCCTACCTTTACTGTCAATTATGACGGACGCCCCTTCATACTGCCCTCGCCGCTTGGCCTTAACACCAATATGGGCGACTATACAAAGGGTATGATTCTCACCGGTGTGTCACCCGTTGAGGAAATCACAGATTCATACTCTCTGCCCAATATAAAGAAAAGCTATGTAGACTACAAGGCAAATAGCAGGCGTTACTCATTTGCCACACCCGACAGCACAGCCATCTACGATATTGAATGGCAGGTGAGCAACAACAATGCCGGCGTACGCTACCACCTGCGCCCGCGCAAGGACTACCACGGCATCATCGTACTCTCAGAGGCTACCGGCTTCACCATGCCCGACAGCACCACCACATTCATCTGCCCCCAGAGCAAGGCTTACACCGGCTGGGCCCGTACATATCCAAGCTATGAGACCGAATACATAGCCGACGACGTGATGGGCAAGAACGGCGATGGCGAGGGCTACACCTTCCCCTGCCTTTTCCACACCGGCGGCGACCGCTGGACCCTTATCTCTGAAACAGGAGTTGACGGCAACTATTGTGCCGGACGTCTCATGGGCGGCAACGGCGCACTCTACACCATAGGCTATCCGCAAGCCGCTGAAATGCGCGGCCAGGCTTCACCGGTGGCTTCTGTCGCGCTGCCCTCATCCACCCCGTGGCGCACAATCACCGTGGGCAACGACCTCGCCCCCATACTCGAAACCACCATACCCTTCGACCTTGTTAAGCGCAAGTACGAAGCCAAGCAGGCTCCCGACTACAGCAAGGGTACATGGAGCTGGATTATCGGCATGGACCCCAGTATGAACTATGATGAGCAAAAACGCTACATCGACTTCTCAAAAGACCTGGGCTATGAAACCGTTCTCGTTGATGCCCTCTGGGACGATGCCTTAGGCAAAAAAGGCGTTGAGGAACTTGCCAAGTATGCCAAGGAAAGAGGCGTATCTCTCTATCTGTGGTACAACTCAAACGGCTCGTGGAACGATGCCTACCAAGGCCCCCGCAATATCATGAACCGCAGCCATGAACGCCGTCAGGAAATGGCATGGATGAAAGAAAACGGCATCCGTGGCATCAAGGTTGACTTCTTCGGCGGCGACAATCAGGAAATGATGCGTCTCTACGAAGACATTCTTTCCGATGCCAACGACTACGGTTTGCTCGTCATCTTCCACGGCTGCACCCTTCCACGTGGCTGGGAGCGTATGTTCCCCGCCTACGCAGCCAGCGAGGCCGTGCTTGCCAGCGAAAACCTCAGCTTCAATCAGCGTTTCGACGATAACGAGGCTTACAACGCCTGTCTGCACCCCTTCATCCGCAACACTGTCGGCAGCATGGACTTCGGGGGCAGCGCTCTCAACAAATGGTACAACGCCGGAAACACTCCCGGCAAAGGCTCACACCGCGTGACCTCCGACGTGTTCCAGCTTGCCACCGCCGTTATGTTCCAAAGCCCTGTTCAACACTTCGCTCTCGCGCCCAACAACCTGACCGATGCTCCCGCATGGGCCATCGACTTCATGAAGAACGTACCCACCACATGGGACGATATCAAGTTTATCGACGGCTATCCCGGCAAGTACATCGTAATGGCCCGTCGCAGCGGCGACACTTGGTACATCACCGGTGTCAACGCTCAGCCCGAGACCATCAAGCTCAAACTCGACCTTCCAATGCTCGCTCCCGGCACAGAGGCAACCCTCTATTCCGACGATAAGAACCTTGAAGGCAGCGTTAAGCAAATCAAGCTCAAGAAGCAGAAACTCGACGTCACCATTCCCACCAACGGCGCATTCCTTCTCACAGCAAAACAATAAACAGCTTATAGCAAGAATATTATAACACAAAAAGCGGGCGCGATTATTGAAAATCGCGTCCGCTTTTCGTGTTTATTTATATCTTATTTGGAGTCTGTATCGGGAGCCTTGTCAATAAGGTCCATAAACTGGTCAAGGCTCGGGGTAATGATAATCTGAGTGCGGCGATTTAGCTGACGGCCATCGGCTGTCTCATTCGTCGCAATGGGATTGTATTCACCTCGGCCACCGGCAGTAAGGCGCGACGGGTCGACACCGAAGTCGTTCTGAAGCACCTGCACTACTGACGATGCACGCAGTGCACTCAAATCCCAGTTGTTACGTATATTGGTACGGGAAATAGGCACATTGTCAGTATTGCCTTCCACGAGTACGCTGTAATTCTTATAATCCTTTATGATTTTTGCAATCTTGCTAAGAATGTCCATCGCCGCCGGGCTTATTTCATAGCTTCCCGAGCGGAAAAGCATATTATCGGCCAAAGAGATGTAAACCACACCCTTCAGCACCTTCACATCCACATCCTTCAGCTCGTCTGTGTTAAGCGAACGGGTAAGATTGTTCGACAGCACCATCAGCAGTGAGTCTGACTTCGATTTCGCATCTACAAGACGTTTGATGTAATTGTTGGAAGCATTGATTTCATCCACAAGCTTGGATATATTCACATTGCCGCTCTGATTGGTGGCAATGCTTTGGTCAAGTGTGTTTTGTAACGCAGCATAGTCCTTGCGCAGTTCGCCGTAACCGTTCTGGCAGTTGGAGAGCTGTGTTTCAAGGCTCTTGATATTGGTATTGGCAGCGGCAAGCTGCAATTGCGATGCATTGTAGTCGGCCTGCAACGCATCAAATTTCTTGTGCGTGACGCATCCCGTAGTCGACAGCAATCCGAGTGCGAGTATCAGTGCAATAGCTTTCGTTTTCATAACATTAAGAGCCGGTGGATTTATCCGGCTACTTAATAAACGCCCAAACAGTCGCTTAGGTTTATCCTACACAAAAAAAGCACCGGAATGCCCCGATGCTTTTATTTGTATGAGTTATGGTACTTTACCACCAATTGTGAAAATGGTGAACCGGACCGTGGCCATGGCCTATTTCATAGCCGGCCCCGGCTTCTATGGCTGCTGATATATAGTTCTTGGCAGCGCGTACAGCATCTGTCAGTTCCATACCCTTGGCAAGCGACGCGGCTACTGCGGACGAGAGTGTGCATCCTGTGCCGTGCGTGTTGACGGTGTGTAGACGCTTCGACATCAAAGGCCAAATCTCGTCGGTCTCGGCATTGTAGAATATATCTATCAGCTGTTCATCGTCAAGGTGCCCGGCTTTCAGCAGTACTGACACACCATTGCATTTAGCAGAAAGCTCACGTGCGAACGCAGGCAGTTCGTCCTGGCTGTTGATTTTCTTACCAAGCAACAATTCCGCTTCGGGAATATTCGGAGTTATTACCCTTGCCCTCGGCACAAGCACTTCACGCAGAGTTTCCACTGCATCTGCTTCGAGCAGCGGGTCGCCTGAAGTTGCCACCATTACAGGGTCGAGGACTATGTTTTTAAGGTCAGGATATTCATCAAGTGTATCACGCACCGCACGAATCAGCTCCGAAGAATGGAGCATTCCTATCTTCACCGCATCGGCGCCTATATCGTCAAGGCAAGAATGTATCTGACCAGTTACAAGATTCACAGGGATGGGATGAACACCTGTAACACCCACTGTATTTTCATCAACCACAGCCACGATGGCACTCATACCGTAGCACCCGAGGGCAGAAACAGTTTTGAGGTCGGCCTGAATGCCGGCGCCACCGCTCGGGTCGCTGCCGGCTATAGTGAGCACACGGCTATAATGCCGTTTCATATCTTCCATTTTTCAAGATTATACGCACTGTCCCAGAACATCCATTCCAGACGTGTGCAGGTTATAAATATTTCAGTCATTCTGTCGCGAACTTCTTGAGTGGATGCTTCTGCAAGCTCATCACATATCTCAATCGCACGAGCTGTGGCCTGCGCAAAGTATTCGTCGCCGTAGGTGTTAATCCACCGTGCGTAGGGATTGGTTTCAAGGTTCTCGGCATGGGCAAGGATATGCTCTCCCACTTTCTGATAGACCCAGAAACACGGCAATACCAATGCTGCCTCAACAGCCACATCATCATAGGCAGCCGCCTTCTCAACGGAAGTGTATAAAAGGCAGGTCGGGGATATTTCCGGCAACAAATCAGTATTCAGAAATGACTCATGCAATGCCTTTTCCACTGCAATACCGTCAACGGCAAACTTCAGGAACGACTCCGTGTGCGTCTTGTCTGTCAATCGCGAAGCCACATGGGCCAACACCCGGCTATAGCTGTCAAGATAGCGTGCATCCTGTCCTATGTAAAACAGAAATTTGTCGCGGGACAGAGTTCCTTCAGCCAGTTCGCATACAAACGGCAATTTCAGGATTGACTCATACACAGGGAGTGCGGCATTCCATGCCTCTTGCGACCATTTCATAGTTTGTAGGCTGTAACGGCTACATAGTCGCCTTTGTTAGACCCTTCAATAGGCTCTTCGACCTCGTTATTCGAAACCAAAGGATGTGTTGTAAGAGTCTGTGCAAATTCCAGATTCTTGAATCCTGCTTCTTGCAGCATCTCTACTTTGGAGGCTGTAGTACGCCAATGAGCCATCTTTACAAGTTCGATTGGGTACGGGTCACGAGGATAGCAACCTTCGAGCAAGGGATGGTCCCATGTGCCGAGAGTCATGGCAAGGTTATAAAGAAGTCCGTAAGAACTTTCCTTAGGCACGTCGATAAGTACAACGCGGCCACCTGCAGGGAGTGCGTCATACACTTTGCGCAGTACGGCAGGGAGGTCGTCGATATAACTTGGTGTGCCGTTAAAGAGAATGGTGTTATAGACGCCTTGACCGTAATCGGCATTCTCGGCATTAACCACAGTCACATTTACACCTCGCTTCACGGCGATTGCAGCCATCTCTGCCGAGGGCTCGATGCCATCAGCCACAGTAATACCGCACTCATCTCTGAGCAGTTTCTCAAAAAGTCCGCTGCCACAGCCTACCGAGAGGATGCGTCCGCCATCTTTCAGTGTTTTAGCAACGAGTCGAAGCTCTGAAAAAAGTACTGAAGTATTATTTAAAAACCATTCATCATAAAGTGATGCATATTGGTCAAATCCTGTCCACATAATTATATTATAATTCTATATTTTGGAATTCCATTGTTAAAAGATTCATGGTCAAAAGTTTGCCGGCAAGTGCAGGCTCTATTCCCCCCAAAAGCTTCAACGCCTCAGCGGCCTGCAGACTGCCAATCACTCCTGGAGTGGGGCCTATCACTCCACCCGATGCCGCACCCGATGCCGTGAGTTCCTCGCGGTCTGGGTACAAATCGCCGTACCTCACAGCCGACCCGGGCATAAAGCACGACACAAGTCCGTCGAAGCCGCTAATCGCGCCATATATCCACGGTTTGCCAAGCTCGGCACACACATCATCTATCAGATAGCGTGTAGCATGATTGTCGCAACAATCAATCACTAAGTCGTATGCCGAGATAATCTCTAAAGCATTCTCATCGTTTAGTCCGGTCGAGTGGAGTGCAAAGCGCGTCGTAGGCGACACTTCCTTAAGCCGACAGGCGGCCGCATCAATCTTGGGCTTGCCTAAATCGGCCTCGGTATAAAGAAGTTGGCGATGGAGATTGCTTTCGCTGACCGTATCAATGTCGGCCAGTCCCATACACCCTACTCCGGCACCTGCCAGATAGAGTGTGACGGGACAACCTAAGCCTCCGAGTCCGACCACAAGCACAGAAGCGTCCATAATTCTGCGCTGGCCGTCCTCTCCTATCTGCGGCAGCATCATTTGTCGTGCAAACCTTTCCATGCCGTCATTCATACGATGTCGAAAACTTTATCCCAGTCTTTCCACACTACTTCCTGACCGGCCTTGCGAATAGCATCAGCCACTTCATGAGGCGTGCGTTCATCACTCACGGCAAACTGTTCGAGCGCCTGCGGATAGGTATAGTAGCCACCCGGCTCTGTCTTCGAGCCGGCACTGAGCGACGTCGCACCGAGAGCGCAGATATGGTTGCGAAAATCGGGGAGTTCGCGGGTAGAAACTGAGATGTCTACATCGTGGTCGAATATACGGAAAGCAAATGTGAGCTGTGCCAGTTCGCGGTCGCTCATTATAACATTAGGCTGATATCCGCTCGCCGACGCCCTCATGCGCGGGAAATTGACACTATAGCGTGTCTTCCAGTACTTCTTGCGCAAATACAGCAGGTGGCGCGCCATCATGGTTACATCAGTGCGCCAGTCTTCAAGACCAATCAGCACTCCCATGCCAATCTTATGCACGCCGGCTTGCCCCATGCGGTCGAAGCCATTTACACGCCATTCAAAGTTCGATTTCTGTCCTGCGGGATGATACACCTTGTATCTCTCGCGATGATAGGTTTCCTGAAAGCATACCACACCGTTCAGGCCGTCCTCCACGAGCCGCGCATAGCCTTCGGCAGGAAGAGGCATCACCTCAATGGAAAGATTACTGAAGTATGGACGACACACTTTCAAAGCATTTGAAAGATATTCCACTCCGGCAACTTTCGGGTTCTCACCGGTGACTATAAGCAGATTCTCAAACGGCCCGAGCTTCTTTATAGCCTTACACTCGTCTTCAATCTGTTCGGGGGTCAGGATGACGCGGTTAAACTTATTATGGCAATTAAAGCCACAGTAAACGCAAGAATTTGTGCATGAATTTGTGATGTACATAGGAATGTACATGGAGATGGTCTTGCCGAATCTTTCGCGGGTCAAGGCACGGCTCTTGGCCGCCATCTGCTCAAGATATGGAGCGGCCGCAGGCGAAATCAGTGCCATGAAGTCCTCTATGCCCGGGTGAGCCACAGTGAGCGCACGGCGCACATCGGCATCAGTCTTTGAATTGATACGACGGGTGGTTTCATCCCAGTCGTATTTCAATAATTCTTCAGAAAACATATCAGAGGTCTAAGAACGAAGTTAGCGGACTGCTTGCCACTGCCGACTGCGACTGACCTCCAAGACCGGCCAGACAAGCCTCGCGACCGGCTTCGGTAGCCTTAGCGAATGCACGAGCCATTGCCACCGGGTCGCCGGCAACAGCAATCGCTGTATTGACAAGCACCGCGTCTGCACCCATTTCCATTGCAGCAGCCGCGTGCGAAGGCGCACCGAGTCCGGCATCTACAACCACAGGCACGTTACTCTCCGCAATAATTATCTCAAGAAGGTCGTGGGTCACAAGCCCCTTATTGGTGCCGATAGGAGCAGCAAGAGGCATCACAGCTGCCGTACCTACTTCTTCGAGGCGTTTGCACAGCACAGGGTCAGCCTGGATATAAGGAAGAACCTTGAATCCCATAGCGGCAAGCTCCTCTGTAGCCTTCAGGGTTTCTATTGGGTCGGGGAAGAGGTATTTGGGGTCGGGGTGAATTTCAAGTTTTATGAAATCTGTCTCGAAAGCCTCACGCGCAAGTTGAGCGGCAAGTACAGCCTCGCGAGCATCGCGCACACCTGAAGTATTTGGCAAAAGCTGTATATGCTTACCTATGATATGGCGGAGCATATCGTCTTCGGGGTTTTCCATGTCGATTCGCTTCATGGCTACAGTAACCATTTCTGTGCCTGAAGCCAATATGGCATCGCGCATCAGTTCATTGGAACTGAACTTGCCGGTGCCGACAAAAAGACGCGATGTAAATTCACGTCCACCTATTACAAGTTTGTCATTTTCCATATATTTGATGAATTTTTGTGTTTCTAAAGTTGGATTATCAGCATTCAGTATCGCACCCGATATAGCCACGCCGCTGACGCCACAGGCTATCAGAGCCGGCACATCTTCTACCGTGACGCCCCCTATGGCAACCACAGGAAGCGAAATTCCCTCAGACCTGCACTGCTTCATTATCCCGGAATAGCCCTCCAAGCCCAATACCGGTGAAAGCTTCTCCTTGGTTGTGGTGAATTGAAACGGACCAAGACCTATATAATCAGCCCCAGCGTCCGCTGCCTGCCTAATATCTTCGAAAGTGTTAGCTGTGGCTCCTATTATTATACCAGGCCCAAGAATTGCCCTGGCCTCAGCAACGGGCATATCATTCTTGCCGAGATGTACACCATCGGCGCCAATGGCTTTCACCAAGTCGACATGGTCGTCAATTATTAATTTGGCACCGTACTGCCCACAAAGGCTGCGCATTTCGCGACCTTTGGCCAAAACCTCGTCGCTCGCAGCGTTCTTCATTCGAAGTTGTACCCAGCGACAACCTCCTTCAAGTGCTACCCTTGCACCGGATAGTTCATCTGTATACCTATCGTTTTTGTGAGTAATAAATTGCAGCATCTATATGATTTTTAATGTTTTCAGGATTAAGGTCAGACCATAAATAGCCCAACATGGCCGCCCCACCGAAGCCGAGCGTCCTCAGTATGGGCAAACGTTCAGGAACGACGCCCCCCAAAGCTATCACCTTACTATTTATTATATTATTGTCAGAAGCTCGTTTGAGGTCCTCATAACTGAAAGCCGAAGCATAGCCTTCTTTGGACACGCTGTCGAATATAGGACTTAAAAATGAATAGCTTGCCTTCGGCTCATACTCAAGTTCTTCAAAAGAATGACACGAACGGCTGAAACTCCCCTCGTATCCATCAGGCAAATAAGGATTGCGACCATTGAGATGAATACATACGTCAGGGAAAATCTCAGTCAGCTCATGATGGTCGTGTATTGACAGACAATGACGCAGATTTTCAGGGATTTCCTCAAGCAACGAGGCCAGTTGTACGGCAGTACAGCCGGGTTTGCGCACATGCACACGAGTTAAACCACATTCAAGCGCATACTGTATAAGACGCGCTTCATGCGGTACAAACTCCGGCAAGGTTACGGCTATAAGTTTAAACGAATCATCCACCGCACACCGCTTGAATCACTGTAACACTATCGCCGTCTTTCACCGTGGTAAGCGGCCAGTCGGCCTTTCGTACCACTTTATTATTTATGGCAACCGCTATGCCCTTTTGAGGCAGGTCACAAGCTTCAAGCACCGACATGAGGGCCATGGTATCGCCCTCAAAGGTGTGGACTTTCTTATTTACTGTAATATTCATAAATTCTCCTTTCGACGGTACTAACCGCATCAAGTTCAGAGGGTGTAATCTCAGCCCTTATGTCAGGCACCCCTTATCGGCAACAAAGTTATGAATTATTTTTCTAACAACAAAATAAAACTGCAATCATGCTCACAATGTTAATCACTGTCAAAAAAGGCAAATACCACCTTATTTCGCAACTTTTTGTTGTGGGAAACGTATTATTGATACAACAAGCAACCAAGCAACAGCAGAAAGAAGTACAATTTGAATTAGTTTTTTCATAGGATTAGATTTTTAAGGTTTTTACGGACTGAGGCAATCGTGAGACTGCCTCTTTCTTTTTGTCGTTTCCTTGATTGATTTTAAAGAAAAATTTTGTAATTTTGATGGTTTAAATAAAACGAAAAAGCCGGGTTTCACAACTCGACTTTTCCTGTAAACCTTTATCTTAATCTAATAC